>OCHK01001129.1_pt1 | contig 21916 bp, 15 predicted proteins | sample 1538551 | NCBI WGS metagenome assembly OCHK01 (sample SAMN04571707, study PRJEB22368) | human gut metagenome | biome: human gut; material: stool | host: Homo sapiens | place: Luxembourg | collected 2012-08-31
ATTGCACCCAGAGCCGCACTTGCTGCACTTGCAACGGCGATACCACCGCCGACGCAGGAAAGACCGGTTGAAAGTGCTGCTGCCAGGTATCCGAATCCGGTTGCGTTCGATGCCGTATTGCCGGCTGCTTCTGCTGCCTGTACCGGATCTCCCGCAAAGAGCATGATTCCCGCGATCAGGACAGTACTAAAGAAGAAAAATACATTCGTGCCGATGGCTCTTTTATAACGCTTCTTCGTCCTCTGTCCGATCAGGAAATATCCGAATGGAATTACAATGCTAAGTAACAATGTTGCAATTAACAATAATCTAACTGTCAGGCTCATATTTTTGTCCTCCTGTAAATATATCTCTGAATTCTGTCTTATTATTTTTCCTCTACAGAACCTGCCACTGGCAGCTTCTTTCGAACGCATGGCGATTTATCCTCTGGATCACAAAATCACTTAAATCGTTTCTTTACTTTTCGTCACTCTGGCTGTGAAACGGCTTGAACTCCCGTCCGGTTCCCTTATAGAACCTGCTGAACATCTCATAATATTCCAGACGCAGTACCTGGATACCGACGACCAGACCTTCCAGTCCGCACACCAGCACATTTCCAAGCACGAACACGATCCAGTTCGTATGCCCCACACTTGCGCCGGATAACATCAGCACAACCTCCATCATCGCCGCATGGCTGACGGCAAATGCACCGATACGCACATAAGAAATGGTATTGGAAAAATAACTCAGCATCGTCTCGAACAGTTCGAAGAACGCCTGCACGAAGAACATTACCTTGCCCTCTTCCATCTTCTTATGCTGCTTTGTCACCAGATTTCCCAGCGGTTCCTTGAATACGAACAAGATCACTGGAACTCCCAGGAAGATCATCATCAGGATATTGCCCGGAACCTTATGTCCCGTCATGTAAAGCACGATCGTCAGCACCAGGAATCCGTAGAACACCAGTCCCGCGATTCCATTATGGGAAAATAACATATTTTCCACATCATGACTCTTGATCGAATTGATCACGTTAAAGATCATCACCAGGATATTCAGTCCCATGCCAAATGCAATGGCAACCACAAATACTGTGTTGAGCTGTCCGATAAACGGCAGGTTCGTCATCGCATCCACCGGCCTTAACCAGTGTGCCTGTATCACATCTTCGAATCCGAAGATACTTCCGAACATGAATCCAAAGAATGTTGAGAACAGTCCCGCAATGGATATGATCCCAGCCAGGTTGATCTTCTTAATCAGGTACAAAAGCCCGCCGAATACAAACAGGCATAAGCCCTGGCCGACATCCCCGAACATCGCACCAAAGATAAATGTATACGTCAGTGCCACGAACATCGTCGGATCCATCTCATCATTTGCCGGAAGCCCGTACATCCTTATGAACATCTCGAACGGCTTGAAGAACCTTGGATTCTTAAGCTTCGTCGGCGGCTCTCCGAAGAATTTCTCCTTGTCTTCTTCTACAACAACGAATACCTTATCATCATTCTTCGATTCCGCCAGGAATTTGTTCACATCATCTTCGCCCATCCATCCGCACAGGATGTAATAGTCTTCTTTATTATCTCCCTCTTCGATCCTTGCCGCCAGCTTGCGGACATCAAAGTTCGTAGCCAGTTCTTCCAGACGCGTCTTCGCACCTCGGAGCTTTGCGGCATTCTTTGCCATCAGCTCACTGATCTGTTTTTTAATCCCAGCAATCTCTTTCTGTTTTTCTTCAATTTCTTTTTCAAGCTCTTCACAGGCCTGCGCCGGCGTTCCTATGTATTCGGATGGAATTGCAATCCTTTCAAAATGTAAGGAATTGAATACCGAATCCACCTTACTGGAATCCGCATTCGATACGAAATAACATCCGTATACATAATTTTCATTCCTCGTACCTTCGATAAATACCGCATTCAGATCATCAAATAAATATTTTTCCAGACGTTTGTAATAATTCACATCTACCCGTCCGAACCGGACTTTCATATATTTATACTTTAATGATTTCTGCATATCCAGTTCCAGTGTCCGGAACGGCTCCATGATCAGAAGCTTTTCTTTGTATTCATCTACCTGCTTCTTCGTTAACTCTTTCTTCTCCAGCAGATCCAGATAGTCATGATTGACATCCCGGATCAGGTTCAGCATATCCTCCTGATTCATCAATACATCGATCCTCTGGTCTTCATCCGCTAACAGTGCGCTGAACTGTTCTGCCTTCGCAAGCGGCTCTTTGTATGGATTGACTTCCACAAAAGGCTGCAGGTTGTCGGTCGTCTTAAGCTCTGCCGCTGCATTCTCAAGCTGCATCTCGTATTTCGACAGATACACCTCGCAGACACGGTCGATATCATTCTTCGGTCCGCTGATGCTTAAGAACTTCATCTTAACAATCATTGATTCACACCTCCTAAGTATCCTAATGTCTCTCCCTTCGTCAAACCGTAACGGATACACTCAAGGGCTGTCGTTAGTTTATAGATTTCTTCTTCTTTCAGGAACAGATACGTATTGACGATCGCGATCGAATACGGATCATTCCTTTTATCAGTCAGGTACAACTTCCGCAGGCAGTCGCGGTACATCTGTTCCAGTGTTTTATCCGTCTGCATATAATTATATTTTCCTGCATAGTACGTCTTTTCCACTTCTGCTTCAAACTGTTCCAGTGTCGGCGTCTCCACCAGTGTCTTGAATTCTTCTACTTTTATCCGATAGTGGATCGGGATCGTCATCGAATAGATATCCGGCGGAAGCATATGATAATACTTCTTCGCACGGTAGATCCACTGAAGATTCAGAAGATCGATCTTCATTCCATAGTCCTTTAAGAATATCTTCTGCTCATGTCCTTTCAGAACCCGTTTTCCCTTTTTCCACATCGTAGAAAAATAATACAGATCCAATGCCAGATCATAATCAAACAGCGTTCCCGCTCCGGAATCTCTGATTCTGGCAAGCGCACCATAATATTCCGTATCCCGTAAGTTATCTACAAGCTCGTCGATATTTTTCGAAGTTATCAACCGGTCTATGGAAATTTGTGAATATCTGTCGAAAAACTCTTTCTTGTATTCCAGATCAAATGGTTTCTCATAATGATTGAACACGATCCTCAAACAGTAGTTGATCAGATCGACTTCATACCGTTTCCAGTATAATTTTAAGAACGTCTTCTGCTCCATCCCGGCAAACCGGAAGATCCTCGAATAATCATCGAACAACGACTGATACAGGATCTTCTCCACATTTCCCCTGTGATATAAGGAAACATCCATCCGCTCCACATATGGTGCATACGCCGTCTTGTCTTTCAGGTATTCAATTGCTTCTGTCACTGTACCAAGACCTGCGATCGTATCATAATCTTTCTCTTTCAGAAGCTTCGCCGACATCGCACGTACCTTTGTCGTGATCCCGCTGTAAGCCATCACATTTCCCATACGCTACACCTCGATCATATGTCTTACGATTTCCTCTGCATAAATGTCATGATTTTCTTCATATTCCCTCTTCAGATCATCAATCGCCTTCTGGTCCTTCTTCCGTTCCCGGTCCAGAACTTTCTCTACTTCCTGCTGCGACTTTGCTTTTATCTTCTCCAGTTTTTTCTGTGTCTCTTCTTCCAGGTCCCGGTCAAATTGATTCCTTTCTTCCTGTATCTGTTTTTCAATTTCACTTTTCTGCTGTCTGGCATGCTCTACGATCGCCTCCGCCGTTTCTTCCACTTCAGCTAATTTCTCAATAACAGAGTTCATAAGCCGCCCTCCTTTTTGCACATTTCACAACGAATAATTGTTACTTTTTTATCCATGTTATAATAATACACCTATTTTCTAAAATTACCACTATCATTTTGTATATATTGTATTATTTTTCTCAATTCTTCTGACAATTTCCACTTCCATTGACTTTTTCCTGCACAGACGCTAAACTAAGAACGATTTGCAAAATGTCAGAAAATCCTTGCAAATCCATTGATTATAAGGAGGAACACACATATGCGTCTTAGAAATATACCACGTGCAGAGAGCGTTCTCGAAGCCTGCAAAGAAGTTGTTAAGAATCCGGAAAGCTTATGCGGACACTGGAATCAGGAGTTCCAAAATGAACGACCGCTGCACATCGAGATCGGTATGGGAAAAGGTCAGTTTCTTCTGACTCTCGCAGCCGAAAACCCACAGATCAACTACGTCGGCATCGAACGCTATTCCAGCGTCTTATTACGTGCCGTTGAGAAATTCCAGGAACTGGAAGCCGAAGGAAAAGCTCCTGCCAACATCCGATTCATCTGTATGGATGCGAATGACCTGCCGACGGTATTCGCCCCGGCGGAAGTATCCCGTATCTACCTGAACTTCTCCGATCCATGGCCAAAGGCCCGCCATGCAAGAAGAAGACTGACATCCAACGAATTTTTCAAGCTTTATGACAAAGTCCTGACTGCAGACGGAACCGTAGAATTCAAGACAGACAACCGTCCGCTCTTCGACTTTTCCGTAGAAGAACTTAAGACTTCCGAACTGTTCGTTCTGGATCAACTTTCCTATGATCTTCATAATGACAGTAAGATGAACCAGGGAAATATTATGACCGAATATGAAGCAAAATTCTCTTCCATGGGCAATCCGATCTGCAAACTGATCGCAAAACGCAGATAAAGGAACCTCTTCCCTTTCCTTTCATATATTAATAGAGAGCATATCTTATGCTCCTGTAATCCTGTGAAAGGGTGGAAGCTTATGTTACATCTGACGACACAAAACTTTGAAAGCTTCAGGGCCTGTCACTGGCAGCTTTCTTCCGATGCACCGGCGGGTGAAAGCACGGACCATCCCGTGTTTGCCGTAGTCATGTTCTACGCCGTCTGGTGTGGAAAATGTGCAATGATGCGTCCCATTATAGAAGATCTCGAAAAAAAATATCAGAAAAAATATTCCGGCAGCATTCGCTTTTTTGAAGTAGAGACCACAGAATCCGGACTTCTCGCAGCTGAGTATCAGACAGATCTTCTTCCGACATTTCTCTTTTTCAAAGACCAGGAACTGATCGCTGTCATGCAGGGGATGATATCACAGAACGATTTTGACGCACGTCTACAGAAAATCTTTAGAAATAGTTAATTTATATTTCCTAGGAAAACATAGTTTTTTATGCTATATTTAAGAAGTAACAGGGATAAATATATTTAATAAAAAGGGGGCATGGTGAACACACCACGCATTATGAAAAATTTAAAAAGAGCATTACCAGTTGCCATGGCAGTTGTACTTGGTTCTACTGCGGCACCATTGGTCGTAAAGGCAGATTCATCTAAAGTTGTAACACTTGGAGCCAACCTGTCAGATTCACAGAAGAATTCCATGTATGAGTACTTTGGTACCTCTTCTGACAAAGCAGATGTCATCGAAGTTACCAATGCAGATGAAAGAAAATATCTCGAAGGGGTCGCTCCGGAAGAACAGATCGGTACCCGTACCTACAGCTGTTCATATGTAGAGCCGACCACAAGCGGCGGAATCCAAGTAAAGGTTTCCAACTTAACTTATGTTACAAGTTCTATGATCTCCAGTACACTTCTTACATCCGGTGTCGAGAACTGTAACGTTATCGCTGCTTCTCCGATCGAAGTATCCGGAACAGGCGCACTGACAGGAATCATGATGGCTTATGAGAAAGCCACCGGAACAACTCTGAACGAAGATCAGAAGGCTGCCGCAACCGACGAACTTGTCACAACAGGAGATCTGGCAAATGATATCGGACAGGACAAAGCCGAAGATGTCATGAATGATGCCAAAGAAAGCGTTATTGAAGACGGCTTAAAAGATGAAAACGATATTCAGGATGCAGTGGAAGATGCTGCCAAGAATAACGATGTCACTCTGACACAGGAACAGATTGACAAGATCACTGAACTGTTAAAGAACATTTCCCAGTATGACTATGATGTCAAAGCACTGAAGAATACACTGAACAACATCGACGGAAAGAGCGAGGGATTCTTCTCCAACCTCTGGAATTCCATCAAAGGAATCTTCGGCGGCAGTGACAGCTCTGATGGCGGAATCATCAACAATACGGATGACAGTGCACTCGGCGATGATGTCGTAAGTAACAGCACACTGGATTCTTCCGACAACTCTTCTTCGAACAATTCCGACAGCGCAGATAATTCTTCCGGCAGCAGTTCGGATGACAACAGCGATGACAGCGGATTCTGGGGCAAGATCAAGAAATTCTTCAAGGATCTATTCGGCGGAAGCGATTCTAAAAAAGACAATTCAGATAAGAGCAAAAACGATGCCAATACAGAGGACAGCAAAGGTACTGATGATGATCAGTCTGACGACACACAGAATGATTCTCTGAACAGTGATGCAGATTCTTCAGATGCCGACACAACAGACAACTCTGCTGATGATTCTTCACTGAATAACAGTGCCGATGATCAGTCCGATACTCAGAGCAGCTTACCAGGCAGCAGCGAATCAGATTCTTCCAACTCTGATACGTCTGATTCCACAGCTAACGGCTCTGCCAACTAGACATAAGCATTAGCAGGTAATTATAGTAACAAACGAATTATAATGACAATACAGCAAACCTGCCACTGGCAGCTTTTCTTGCATACTTTGGTATAAAAACACCGGGAAGCTTAAAAAAACTTCCCGGCGTTTTTTATTTTACTTCATTCAAATTAAAATCTCTCTATTCCAAAATTTAAATAATCCTAAAATTACTCCTCTTAAAATTCAAACACAGCAACTCCGTAAGGCGGCAGCTTATAAGCAAATGAATACGGTCTTCCATCACATTCTTTTGCCTCAGCCTTGTAGATCTTCTTCCTTACCTCTCCGGTTCCGCCGTATTTTTCCTCATCACTGTTCAGAATCAACTTATACTGTTTCTTTCTCGGAACTCCGACTCTGTAATCATCTCTTGCCATCGGCGTAAAGTTGCAGACGAACAACAGATTCTTCTTTGCACCTTTGGAATGTCTCATGAAACTATAGATACTTCTGTATCCATCATCCGCATTGATCCATTCAAATCCTTCCCAGCTCTGATCCATCTCATACATCGCCTTATGACTCTTATACAGATGAAGCAACGCTTTTACCCACTCTTTCATCTGCTGATGCTCCGGCTCAGCCAACAGGAACCAGTCAAGTTCTCTTTCCTCGCTCCATTCACGAAGCTGTGCGAATTCCTGCCCCATGAAAAGAAGCTTCTTACCGGCGTGTCCCATCATGAATGCATAACCAGCTTTAAGGTTAGCATATTTATCAAATCCCAGTCCCGGCATCTTATTAAGCATCGAACACTTAAGATGTACCACTTCATCATGCGACAATACCAAGATATAATTCTCACTGTATGCATAACTCATGGCAAATGTCATCAGATGATGATTATCCTTACGGAAATATGGATCCAGCTTCATATATTCCGTGAAATCGTGCATCCATCCCATATTCCACTTCAGGCTGAAACCTAAACCGCCTTCTTCCACATCACCGGTAACCTTCGGCCATGCTGTAGATTCTTCTGCGATCATGAGTGCTCCCGGATTTCTTCCAAGAACAACAGAGTTCAAATGTTTGAAGAAATCAATCACTTCAAGGTTCTTATTCTCACCATACTTATTCGCTACCCATTCGCCATCTTTCCGTCCATAATCCAGATATAACATAGACGCAACAGCATCTACACGAAGTCCGTCTATATGGAATTTTTCAATCCAGAACAATGCATTGGAGATCAGGAAATTGCGGACTTCATTTTTTCCAAAGTCAAACACTTTTGTTCCCCAGTCCGGATGTTCTCCAAGTCTTGGATCTGCATATTCATACGTCGCAGTTCCGTCAAAATCAGCAAGTCCATGTGCATCCTTCGGGAAATGGGCCGGTACCCAGTCCAGAATGATACCGATCTTATTTCTATGCAGATAATTGATCATCCATGCGAAATCTTCCGGTGTTCCATACCGGGATGTCGGTGCATAATAACCAGTCACCTGATATCCCCAGGAACCGTCAAACGGATGCTCCGCGATCCCCATCAGCTCCACATGTGTATAACCCATTTCTTTAATATATTTGGTAATTGCTCTGGCAAACTCTCTATATGTATAGAAACCTTCATCTTCCCGTCCCGGATGGCGCATCCAGGAACCAATATGTGCCTCATAGATAGACATCGGCTTATGCTTATGATTCCAGGTCTTTCTGTGGGTCATCCATTCTGTATCCGTCCATTTTATATTCTCGATATCTGTAACTCTGGATGCTGTTCCAGGTCTTAATTCCGCATAATTGGCATATGGATCTGCCTTAAATATCTGTTCTCCCGAATAAGTCTCAATACAATACTTATACATCTGATTTTTCTTCACACCAGGTATAAAACAGGTATAGATTCCCAGAGGTTCTTCTCTCTTCATCGGGTTCGCCTCTGTATCCCATTCATTGAACTCTCCGACTACCGAAACTGCCTGTGCATGCGGTGCCCATACCGCAAAATACACACCTTTTTGTTTTCCGTCCTGTACCAGATGTGCACCCAGCTTCTTATAAATCTCGTAATGATTTCCCTGTCCGAAAAGGTATTGATCCAGCTCGCCTATTTCATACGGTTTCTTCTTTTTTTCAGCCATAATTACCCCTCGCATTCTGTTGCATATTTATAACAACATTATACTTTACAAAAGGGCAAAAAGAAAGAGTTTTGACAGTTTAGTTTGTCAAAACTCTTCCAAAATCTGACTTAAATTTTAAAATCTTCTTCTTTCAGAATAATTCTGTCAGAATCATCTGTTCCCTTACCAAATACTCTTCGTGCAAGGTGTTTTACATTTGCTTTCTGTGAATGAGCAATTGCTTCATCCATGATCTCTTTAACTTCTGCAACAGATACTGCATGGTCTTCTCTTTGCATTACATCGATACGGCTGTACAGTGCAAGGATTCCCATCTCATCCAGTTTATATCCATTCTCTTTCGCATATGTCTGACCGAATGTTACCAGCTCATCATTAATGAATACCGGAAGTTCCAGTTTCGAACTGAATTTCTTCTTGAATTCCGGATTAGCTGTCATCAGACGCTCCAGAGGTTTTCTCTGATCTTCCAGTACGAAAAGTAATTCACCTGTCTTCTTTTCCATCAGATAATTAAGTTCTTTTACCGTTCTTGAATTCAGCTTGCCAGCATGTTCAATGATGATTGCTCCTCCACGAAGCTTCTGGATGATATTCGTAAGTTCTTTCTTATTCAAAGACTCACCTGTAACGATCGCTACTTTACCCTGTTTCAGATTTCTCTGTTTCTGGATTGCTTTTACGATATCAACCGCAAGAACTGTTTTACCAGATCCTTTTCTTCCGATTACCAGAAGGTTTCCTGTCTTGGAAGTACCCTCTCTCTGGGCACGTCTGTCATTATCAAGAACCTCTACGATCTGTTCACTCATTCCTCTTACCGGAACGAAATATGAGAATAACTTCTTCTGTTCTTCCGTAAGTCCTGCCTTTAATCCGATTTCACTCGTTGCACTCAGATCATATCTTCCTGTTACAACGAATCCGGTATCAAATGGAACTCCACCTTTTGACTTTTTAATTCTTGCCTGGATCTCTTCTTCGGATGGCTCTTCAATCTCTAATTCTTCTGTGTCATCCTCATCTTCGATCTCTTCTTCGTCAAAATCTTCTTCCTCAAAGTCTCCTTCATCAAGATCCTCTTCCTCAAAGTCAGCTTCGTCAAAATCTTCCCCTTCAAGGTCTTCGCCAAAATCAAGCTCTTCGTCATCGTCGATCTCTTCTTCGTCCATATCTTCTTCAAAGTCGCCTTCGTCAAAATCGGTTTCTTCATCATCTATGTCTTCAAAGTCGTCTTCGTCATCGTCTTCGTCAAAATCGGCCTCTTCAAGTTCTTCCTCGTCAAGATCTTCTTCCTCAAAGTCAGCTTCGTCAAAGTCTTCCTCGTCGAAATCTTCTTCCTCAAAGTCGCCTTCGTCAAAGTCTTCTCCTTCAAGATCTTCTTCCTCAAAGTCGCCTTCGTCAAAGTCTCCTTCATCAAGATCCTCTTCCTCAAAGTCGGCTTCGTCAAAATCACCTTCCTCGAAACTGCTTCCGTTCATATCCAGTCCGGCAAGCTCATCTTCGATTCCTTCTATGAAATCTTCATCCATTCCCGGACCGTCTTCAAGTTCTTCCTCATAAATCTCATCTTCGGAATCTTCATTTTCACTCTCCATCTCTTCCATCAGACGGACAATGTCATCCGGTATTCTCTGTGTATTTCTTTCAGATTTTTCCTCGTCGGCTGCCTCTTCCTCAGCTTTTCTTGCTGCCTCTTCCTCGGCCTTTCTTCTGGCCTCTGCTTCAGCCTTTCTTCTGGCCTCTTCTTCGGCTGCTTTTCTTGCTGCCTCTTCCTCAGCTTTTCTTCTGGCTTCTTCCTCAGCTGCTTTTCTTGCTGCTTCTTCTTCAGCTTTTCTTCTGGCCTCTTCTTCGGCTTTTCTTCTGGCCTCTTCTTCGGCTTTTCTTCTGGCCTCTTCTTCGGCTTTTCTTCTGGCCTCTTCTTCAGCTTTTCTTCTGGCTTCTTCCTCAGCTGCTTTTCTTGCTGCCTCTTCTTCAGCTTTTCTTCTGGCCTCTGCTTCAGCTGCTTTTCTTTCTACTTCTTTGCGCTCTTCTTCCTGACGGATTCTTGCCTGTTCTCTTTCCTTCTGGAGACGCTCCTCATCTTTGGCTTTCTGCTTTGCAATCGCCTCTTCATGATCTTTCTGTTTTGCTTCCCATTTCTGAAGGATATCATCGATCATCATCTGACCGTTTGCCAGGATTTCATCCTCGCGCTCTTTCATTGCTTCTTCTTCAATATTAATACCGCTTGCAACAGCAACACCCTGTGCCAGAGCTTCTTCTAATGTGGCCCCCGTAACTACCTGTTTGATTGCTGATGTATGCTCTTCAGGTGTCTCAACAGATGCTTCCGGTTCTTCTTCCCTATACATCGGAGTCTCTTCCACTGCTACAGTTGCTTCCGGTACAACTTCCTCCGGTACGACATCTGCCTGTGCGGCTTCCTCCGGTATTTCAAACTCTTCCTGCATCGGAACCGGCTCCGGCGGAATCTCCTGTACTTGTGCATCATCTATTCTCTGCACCGTACTTTCCTGTACCTCTTCCTCAGAACCTTCATCATATTCATTCTCATCGTCAACTTCTTCCAATGTTGACTCCGTCTGTTTTACAGGTTCCGGCTGCTTCTTTACTGCTCCCGGACGGCTGTCATATTTTTCCTGCTGAAGCGGTGTCAGTGGCTTATACTTCATCTTAAGTTCCATCGCCAGGTATACATACTTTCCTTCGCTGAACCAAAGAATCAGGTCATCACATTCTTCCAGACATTCCGCAGTCATTCCCGCCTCATCATATAACTTGGCAAGTTCATATGCCCATTTTTCAATATATTCCGCTTTTTTAAATTCTTCCAACGCCGCAATCTGATCCGAAAGTGCTGCTCCCTGAGTTCTCAGGATCTTATACTTCAGGATATATTGATTCGGGTCTTTTGGCGCCAGCTTAACAAACTCTTCATAACAGTCTGTCGCTTCTCTGATATCCTTAATCTTTAATGCCAATGTACCTAATCGATATACGATTTTACGGCTTCCCGATGCTCTGTCAAATGCCAGGAATAAGATATCTCTCCCTTTCTTAAATTCTCCGTTATATTCATAAATCTCACTTACCGTATTAAGCATAGAAGCGTTCTTTACTCTTCGCCAGTCTATACTTTCAGCAATATCCATTGCTTTCTGGTATTCCTTTTTTTCCAGATGATCAAGCATCTGCTCGGTCTTTACCCTATATTCATATTTATCCAATATTTCTCACCTCAAATATTTATTTTAAAAAAGCGTATTTCCCTACAATTTTACTTATATAAGTTTATCATATGACCTGTCTATTGTCAAAATATCCGGTTAAATATGTTAAAAAAATATTACAAAAGTTACAAAAGTTTATAATTTATTGTCGGCAGCTCCTTACGAACGCATGGCGATAAAAAAACAGCCATCATAATTCTTTTTATTATGATGGCTGTTACATATTCAATTTTATCATATACTTTTCATTTGTTTCGGAGAATTAATTATTATTTTATTCCCTGACGCCTTTTTATGTATTTCAATGATCTTTTACTCATTGTCCTACATGTTCATTCAAATCTACTATTCATGTTTCTTTACACATTTTAATAATATATTTAAATATATGGTATTATGTTCAATATGTTTACAGTTTTTTTATTTTTATTATCCGGTTTTATTTTCTCCGTTTATTTTTATTATTATCTGAATCTCCTCTACCGGCCTTTTTATCTATTATTATAAAGGCTTACTCTATGGGAATTTTTAACTGTCATACCACTAACATATTGATTCGATGATTCTACTGTGTCCATTGGATTAAGCCTCCTTCTCATAAATTTCCAATCAACATATCTCACCGACATATGAAATATTTTTTATCCTTATAAACTTTTTTCATTCTTTATACACATAAGATATAAATGATATTTATTACCTTGTCTCTTTCATTAAGATTATTCCTATATCCCCGTGATATCATTTTATAATCTTACCTCATCCATTCTCTATCTTTACAATATACTTTACGATATCTAATATTCGATGCATTACCAAATACTTTATACCTATATATGCATTTTAGATTTCTAAATGAATCGGAACTCTGATAATAAAAATTCTCTTATAAAATATATGCTATAGAATTTTCAAGATTCCCTTTCTCGTCAGGAGTCCTTTTTGTTTATTTCGGATTTCCTTTGGATTGATTACATAATATCATCCGCATTTTATTTTGTCAATACTTTTTGCGATTATTTTCTTTTATTTTTCATTATTTTATTTTTTGCATTAAATTGTCTGATTTTTATATATTTGTTTTAATGTTTGCACAATACTATACAGTTTCTCTGTAACCATATTTGTCAACATATCACCTTTCAATTGTTAACCGTAACAAATACATAGTTGACATTTTGCACATTTCATTTTATACTGCTTTTATATTTTGATATGAATCTAAAGGAAAGGAGTTCTGCCAGCCGGCAGACAATTACTACTATGAATAACACAGCAAACAGCACAACAACGAAAAGACTCTCCACCCGTAAACTGGTTCTGATCGCCCTGATGACTGCGATCACCTGTATCTTCGCTCCTATGGCGATTCCGATCCCTGTCAGTCCGGTACCGATCAGTCTTACCAACCTGGTGATCATGATCAGTATCTATGTACTTGGATTTAAAGATGCAACGATCAGCTATATCGTATATCTGTTACTTGGCCTTGTCGGTCTTCCTGTATTCTCTGGTTTCACCGGCGGATATCTGATTGGTTTTATCTTCCTCGCACTGATTGCAGGACTGTTCGTTGACAAATTTCCAAAGAGCAGAATCCTGGCCGTTGTCGGTATGCTCATCGGTATGGCGATCACTTATATCTTCGGTACAGAGTGGCTTGCAATTCAGTTAAAAATGTCCTTTGTTGCAGCACTTTCTGTCGGAGTTATCCCTTATCTTGCCGGTGACGCAGTGAAGATTATCATTGCGATCATTGTCGGACCTGTGCTTCGCAGCCGTCTGAGTCATATGCAGTAACAGTTACATCTACAGAACTTGCCACTGGCAGTTTCTCTTGCATACTTTGGTATCTAAAAAACACACAATACCGATTATATGATTCCTTCTGTTTCGGTATTGTGTGTTTTATTTTCCCTTCTGGAATCTCGACTATAAAACTTTCGGTTTTACAATATAATATCTCCCGTTTTCTTGCCGGTATCCATATCATAAGCCTCGATAATATTTCCACTGATCACGTATAATGTATCTTCTATATAAATCCCCCGGATACCTTGCGAAGTATTTCCATTAATCTCTTCTTTCAGGATTGTTTCAAACTTTTTCTCTTTTCCATTATAAGTCAGCAGGCAGTACGTTTCCCCATTCTGGCTGTAGCCGGAGAACCCGATCCTATTTTTCTGCTGATCGACCAGAACGGATTTGTAATTGTATACTGCATTTGTTCCATACAGATCATCCAATACAAGGGTTGATTCTTCTTTTACATCCGTTCTGTCTGTAATATCGAACATGGTGATTTTTACACCTTCCGACACCCCTGATTCTTCATCGGTTGACATGCCGATTCCAAGTAATTTATCTTCTCCATAGAAATGCAGATATTCTGAAAATCCCGGGATTTTTAATTTGCCGAGGATCTTTGGTTTCTCCGGATTGGACAGATCCACGCTGAACAACGGGTCTACCTGCTCATATGTCACGAAATATCCTGCCTCTTTCATGAATCTTGCAGAATAGATGGATTCCCCTTTTGCCAGATTCTCGATAGAACTGATCTTATCCAATTTCTTATCTAAGATTGTTACCAGATTTTCATCATCATTGGTTGTAAATAATCTTAAGTTCCCTTTATATTCATCCAGTGAAAATGTATCATTCAGATATCCTTTTACTTTTCCCTGAGCTACGGCCTTTAGCTTGCCCTTTCTATAAGAAATCTTGCGAAGTGTCGTCACAGTCTGATTATCCTGCTGCCATTCTGATTCATAATAGTAGATATTTTTTCCACTTACATACATTTGACCGCCTTCGGAGAGAATTGCCTTATTATCCACTGTTTTATCCGGTTTGCTGATGTCCACGGAACTGATCACTTCATACATTGTTCCACAATTCACCGGCGGCAGACAGATACTGGTCTGGCTCATCTCTTTGCCATTCACCAGAGGCACATAGGTGACCGGTTTATCTTTGACCACGTCGCCACCTGTATAGTATTCACTGAACAGATACAGATATCCGTCTGCCATACGAGACGAATTGTAAGTACCACTCTGTGTTACCTCGCCTTCTTTTACCGGCTTTTTAATATCACGGATGTCATAAGTGACCGCCGCTGTTTTAGTCTGATTCCAGGTATCTGTGTTCGTCTGCTTTTTGTTACTTTTATCTGCACATTCTTTCTGACATACAGCCACCAGTTTCTTTTGATCTGTATTTACATAAAACTCCTGTATTGTGTATTCTTTTCCAAGCGTAATCTCGCTGTATTTTTCTATATTCGTTCCGCTGTTTCCTACGTCTACAATATCGATGGTCCGGCCATTATCTTCCCGCACATATAGATAAGTCCCGTCTGTTTTGGCAATATCCCCTTCATCTACACCGGACTGTCGTACATTGGTCTGTGAATAACTACCATCTGCTGTTGCCACACCGGTATCTGCCGAGGCTGTTTCCGTTGAAGACGCCGTTGATCTTCCTGTTGAAGCCGAATCCTCTACGGCTGCTGTTTCATTTACACTTCTTGCATACATTGCAATGCCGGAGTTATCTTGTGAACGTTTGATATATTTATAGATTTCGTCATAACTTTGGGCTGTCCTGATCTTCTTACTGTCGCTGATCTTCTTTACTGTATTACTATTTCCTGCACTGCTGCCTGCATTGCCACCTGACACATCTGGAGAATTTATCGCTCCTTCATGCATCCTTCCATACTGCCACACTACAGTTCCCGCCACAACTGCCACGCAGGCCGCCGCTACAAGCCCGATTTGATACGGACGGAAATGTTTCTTCTGTTTTTTCTTTTCCAATAATTTATCTATATTCTCCGATCTCAGACTATCCGGGACTTCTGTATCTTCTGACATTCTTGAAATCTGATCTACGATGTCCTGTTCACAATATTCTTTATGTTCATTCTCGCGCTTCATACCTTCTCACTCCCTTCTTTCCTTCTCATCTTCGCCGTAACTGCCCAGCACACATTCCATCTTCTTAAGTGCCCGGCTCCGCTTCGACCGTACCGTGTTCGGATTCAGCCTCATCATCTCACCGATCTCCTGACTGCAATACCCGCCAAATACGGATAATCCGACTAATATCTGTTCCTCTTCCGACAGCACAAAGAATGCTTTCTTAACATCGATTGCAAGATCATAATCCGGTGCTGTCGCTTGTTCCGGAAGTTCTTCTTCTCTTCCCGGTGTTTCTTTTAACGCTTTCTTCAATCTCTTCTTACATTTATTCGTAAGAATTGTAAATATCCAGCTTTTGAATGCTTCTTCTTTTTTTAATTTATGTATGTTCTCGTATGCTGCGATAACCGCCTCACTCACCGCATCTTCGGCTTCCTGCGGATTCTTCATCAGGCACAGTGCGTAACGGTACAGATCACGGTAGACAGTCTCGTACATTTCCGAGAATTTCTTTACACTGCATTTCATATCGTGTCCTCCCTCAGATATGAGTTTTCATGGTTTTTCTTTCTTTTCTCTATCATCTACATATATAAGAGTCTTTTACTCCAGATTCTGTTGCACTAAATTGAAAGTTTTTCTATCTTACATTCATGTTCCTTTGAGTCCTTCCAATAACCGATTCCAATTGCCAGAATGTCACCCGTGTATACTTTGTCATCACCCAGTTTTCCCTGAAAACGTAACGCATAACCCTTTTCTTTGATCTGACGCACTGCTGATTCTGCTGTATCATCAACCTTTAGATCTCATCATATGGACCAGAATTTGTCCAATAATTTCCCAGATTATTATTTGATAATGCCAGGACAACCGATCTTGGATTATAAATACGTTCTCCACTTTTCGTATAATACCCGTCATACCAGACCTTGAGATCATCCCTTCCAATCTTCGGATTCACCGTATCCGCAAGATACTTCTCATATAGCCCGTCTACTTCCTCTTCTATAAATCCAAATATTTTTTCCAGCATCAATGTCTTATCAATAAAATATCGTGACTTCGTCTCCCCTTCGTACAAAACATATGGTGCTCTACTGTTAAGATAAAATCCCATCTTTGTGTCTCCTTCCGGTAACACTGCTTTTTTCCATCGTTCTCTTTTGTTTTCTTCCATCCATTATCCTCCACTTGCAATTCAGGAGGATCTATACTTTTTCAGAAATCCTCCCGCTCATTTTAATATGTTGTGAATCTTAAGCATTGAAAATCTCTGATATGTATTTCGCTTGAATATAGAAACAGTTTTTCTGCTTTAGAAAATATAGAAATATAATGCTTGGATATATTCTAGCATAAGGCACTCAGGTTGTATATAGTAAATTTAATTTTATTTTTCATCTACCTATTTTATTATGACGTCAAAAAACTCCTCAAAATCCCGACAAATCTTTCATGTCTCAGAATTCTGAAGAGTTTTTATTTGTTTATATTGGAGAAAAAAAAGGTTATTAAAATAATTCTAATTTATTTGTTCACTTTTTGATAAAGTTCGATCATTTCTTCTGCCAAAACCTTGAATACTTCCGTACTCATCATCTGGTCTTCTGCATGTGCAAGGATGAGACTCATCTTCGCGTCTTCACCGGCCGCTTCTTTCTGCACCAGATCTGTACATCGTCCTGTCCCAGGAACATTCCGACTTCTACGATTGGTACAGGAATCTCCTTGGTAATCGACACTGTCGTAAATACATAATGGACTTTTGAAAAATCAAAACTTTCCGGGCTGTCTATCAGACCTCCCGGAGTGTTTCTATCTGTCTTATTTTCTGTCTTTCTTATTCTCTATCTACCTTATTCTCTATCCTCTATAATAATTGATCAGGCATCCTTTTAAGATAATCTCTCTCTCCGCATCCGTCATATCACCGAGCTTCAGAGTGATCTCTTTCAAAGTATCTCCAACCACATACGCCTTAATTTCAACACTCTTATCCTCGATTGCTTTTCTGATCTCCGGCACGAAGATATAATCACCATTCTTGAAGCTTAAGTTCTCATGATCTTCCTCTGTAATAAATGGAAGCATACCCCAGTTGATCAGGTTCGAACGGTATCTCTTGGTTGCGTATTCGTTCGCAATATTTGCCCAGCCGCCGAGTACCTTCTGGCAGGATGCTGCCTGTTCTCTTGCGGAACCGTCTCCCGGTTTTACTGCGAAGATCGTGCTTCCGATTCCAAGGTTGCCTTCTCCTGCTTCCGGATACGTCTTGCGTACTTTTGCCATAACTGGTTTCAGTTCGTCTAATACTTCTAACGGACACTGTCCTGCCTCGATTGCTTTCTCAGCTTTCTGCACTTCTTTTGCACGGCCTACATAAGCAGGGTCTTTTCTGGATAATGCAAATTCTGCAAGTCCCAGAGGATTTGATCTATAAGAAGATGTCTCTCCTGACGGAATCAATTCGTCTGTTGTTGTAACCGGATCGTGGATCTCGGATACTACTTTCAGGAGTAAGTTCTCCGGAAGTGCTGCCATTGCCGGCCAGTCTTTGATGTTCGGTCCGAATTTGATCTCTACAGATGGATCTGCTACGCCGTGGCTGTCGAAGACACGGTTTGCGTAAATATTTTTGTCAAAGTGATATTTCTGTCCTTTATATTCCACATCCATGTCAGTTGCAGGTGTAAGGAATCCCTTATTTGCTGCTGTTGCTGCGATGGAACGTGCATCCATAAGTGCAACGGATGCGATCTGTCCGCTCTGAAGCTTAGAGCCTTCACGGTTCGGGAAGTTTCTGGTTGAGTGACGGATGGAGAACGCATTATTGGCAGGTGTATCTCCGGCACCGAAGCATGGTCCGCAGAATGCCGTCTTCACGATCGTTCCTGCTTCCATAAGGTCAGCAACTGCTCCGTTCTTCACAAGTTCCATGTAGATCGGTGTACTTGCAGGATATACACTGAATGTAAACTCATCGGAACCGATATAATGTCCTTTGATGATATCTGCTGCTGCACAGATATTTTCAAATCCACCACCGGCACATCCTGCGATGATTCCCTGATCCACATATAACTGTCCGTTCACAATCTTATCCTGCAGAGAATAATTAACTGCTCCGTCCAGGCTTACGAGAGCTTTCTGCTCTACATCGTGAAGGATGTCTTTTAAGTTCGTTCTTACTTCGTCAATCGTGTACACATTAGACGGATGGAACGGCATTGCGATCATTGGCTTGATCTCGCTTAAGTTCACATATACCATACCGTCATAGTAAGCAACAGCTCCAGGATTCAGCTCTTTATAATCTTCGCTTCTTCCGTGAATGTCGTAAAATTCTTTGATCTTGTCGTCGGTCTTCCAGATAGATGACAGACAGGTGGTCTCGGTTGTCATAACATCGATACCGATACGGAAGTCAGCGCTTAATTTGCTTACACCAGGTCCTACGAATTCCATTACTTTATTGTTAACATAGCCATTTCCAAATGTTGCACCGATGATCGCAAGTGCTACGTCCTGTGGTCCGACACCTTTCATTGGTTCGCCGTCTAAGTAGATTCCGACTATGCCCGGCATCTTGATATCATAAGTCTTATTCAGAAGCTGTTTTACAAGCTCCGGTCCGCCTTCTCCCATAGCCATGGTTCCGAGTGCTCCGTAACGGGTGTGGCTGTCTGATCCTAAGATCATCTTGCCGCCGCCGGCTAACATCTCACGAGCAAATTGATGGATGACTGCCTGATGAGGCGGTACATAGACTCCACCGTATTTCTTCGCGCAGGTAAGACCAAACATGTGGTCATCTTCGTTGATGGTTCCTCCAACCGCACAAAGTGAGTTATGACAGTTCGTAAGTACATAAGGAATCGGGAATTTTTCAAGTCCGGATGCTCTGGCCGTCTGAATAATTCCGACAAATGTAATGTCATGGGACGTCAGCTTATCGAACTTGATCTGCAGACGATCCATATTTCCTGAGGTATTATGCGCTGCCAGAATGTTATATGCCATCGTATTCTTTGCAGCTTCCTGTGGAGTCACATCTTTACCTGTCTTTGCAGCAACTGCTTCTTTTTCTTCCACAATCTCTGTTCCATTCAGTAAATAGACTCCCTTGTCATATAATTTCAGCATGTTTTGTCCTCCTACTATCGTGTTATAAATATATTGAAATGTCTGAATTCAGACACTTTCTAACAAAATTACTGTTTCATATATTTCATATGATCCGCTACCATCATAGCAATCTTGAATGTCAGTGCATCATCAAATACACGAACATCCAGTCCAGTCTTCTTCTGAATCTTCTCCAGACGGTACACCAGTGTATTTCTATGCACATACAGGCGCCTTGCCGTCTCTGATATATTCAGATTATTATCAAAAAATGTATAAACAGTCGTCAGTTCTTCTTCTTCGAAAATATCTGCTTTGCCATCTTCGAACACTTCATTCAGGAACATCTCACAGAGTGATGCCGGAAGCTGATGGATCAGACGCCCGATCCCAAGTTCATTGTATGCAAGAATTTTCTTCTCTACATAGAATACTCTTCCAACCTCCAGTGCCATATCTGCTTCCTTATATGATCTGGATACATCCTTTAACTCCTCTACAATTGTTCCATATGCTGCTCTTACACTTACCATAGCTTCCATGTTCAGTGTTGTGACCAGCTCTTTGGCGATCTGTTCTACCTGCGGATAGTCATCGGTCGACTGCAATGATTTTACCAGAATGATATGTTTTTCATCAATTGCGGTTACGAAATCCTTTGTTCCCGTCGCATACAGACCTTTCAGTGTTTCCTGTACCAGAATGTCTCCTTCATTCTTCGGTTCGATTACAAATACAACCCTCTTAATTTCTGCCGGAATCTTCATCTTCTTTGCCTGATTATAGATATCGACCAGAAGCAGGTTATCCAGAAGCAGATTCTGAATGAACCGGTTCTTATCCATCCGTTCTTTGTATGCATAAAGAAGATTCCTAAGCTGGCTTGCTCCCATGCGCCCCGCCAGTTCCATACCATCTGCATTTCCCTTCAGCATCAGTATATAAGTCGGATCACTGTCCTCATAGATGCGGAACATTCCCATCTCATCCAGGATCATCTCATCCGGCTCTTCTTCATCATCACGGAAATCCTGAATCTGAAGCTCATACTCTGTCAGATTCTCATTCGTCCTTACAAGACAAAGTCCCTGCATATCCCATATTGCACAGTCAAATCCGGTGATCTCCCTGATATCCTGCGCTGTTTTGTGTAATATCTGATTTGATAACACTCATTGTCCTCCATTTCCTGTCCGCAATACTGTTCTTTGTGTCCTCTTGCATACTTGTATACATTTTAACACGCTAACGAACTGCATTACGAATACATTATAACAGATAATAACGCTTTGACAAAGTAAAATTTTATTGTCTGCATAAAAAATGCAAAAGACCGGACGCTGTCTCACGCCCGGCCCCTCTTATATTCATCTGTTCCCCACGATTACCGCGGTCTTTATTCCTATCTGTAATTACAGACTAGTTAGTGATTGTAACCTGTGTCTCTTTATCAAATACGTGAATCTTCTCAGCATCCAGAGCAAATTTCACATGGTCACCTGTTCTTGCTGTTGTTCTAGGATCAACTCTTGCTGTCATGCTTGATCCTTCATAGTCAAAGTATAAGAATACTTCTGCACCAAGCATCTCATATACACGGATCTTAGCTTCGATCACTGTATTAGGAGAAGTTTCGATGAACATCTGCTCATCATGTACATCTTCCGGACGGATTCCGAGAACAACTGTCTTTCCTGCATATCCACCTTCGATCAGCTTCTTAGCTTTTGCCGGTGGAAGTTCGATCTCTGAAGGTCCTGCTACTAAGTATACTTTATCTCCGACAACTTTACATGTAGCGTCAACAAAGTTCATCTGTGGTGATCCGATGAATCCGGCTACGAACTGGTTGCATGGATGATCGTACAGAGTCTGTGGTGTATCTACCTGCTGAACGATACCTGCGTTCATAACTACGATTCTGGTTCCCAGTGTCATAGCTTCTGTCTGGTCATGTGTTA
>OCHK01001141.1_pt1 | contig 21760 bp, 17 predicted proteins | sample 1538551 | NCBI WGS metagenome assembly OCHK01 (sample SAMN04571707, study PRJEB22368) | human gut metagenome | biome: human gut; material: stool | host: Homo sapiens | place: Luxembourg | collected 2012-08-31
CGGTCAGGATGGCGATATCCTGCAGCATCTCCTTGCGGCGGTCGCCGAAGCCGGGAGCCTTGACAGCCACGACATTCAGAGTGCCGCGCAGACGATTGACGATCAGGGTGGACAGAGCCTCGCCCTCGATATCCTCAGCCACGATCAGCAGCTTCATGCCGTTCTGCATCACCTGCTCCAGCAGGGGAACCAGATCCTGAATGACGCTGATCTTCTTATCGGTGATCAGAATTGCAGCGTTGTCCAGATCGGCCACCATCTTGTCGGTATCGGTGACCATATAGGGGGTCAGGTAGCCGCGGTCGAACTGCATACCTTCCACGATCTCGTTGTAGGTCTCGGCGGTGGTCTTGTTCTCCTCGATGGTGATAACGCCGTCAGAGGTGACCTTCTCCATAGCCTCGGCGATCAGACGGCCGATCTCGGGGTCGCCGGCAGAAATGGTGCCGACGCGGGCGATATCGTTGCTGTCCTTCACCTTCTGGCTGTGTGCCTTGATGGTCTCCACAGCGGTGGCAACGGCCTTGCTCATGCCGCGGCGGATATCCATGGGATTTGCACCGGCGGTAACGTTCTTCATGCCCTCATTGACCATAGCCTGTGCCAGCACGGTAGCGGTGGTAGTACCATCGCCTGCGGCATCGTTGGTCTTGGTTGCGACCTCACGCACCAGCTGTGCGCCCATGTTCTCGAACTCATCCTTCAGCTCGATCTCTTTTGCGATGGTCACGCCATCGTTGGTGATGACCGGTGCGCCGAACTTTTTGCCCAGCACCACGTTGCGGCCCTTGGGGCCGAGGGTGATCTTAACGGTGTTAGCCAGGGTATCAATACCGGCACACAGTGCCTTGCGAGCGTCCTCGCCCTGCTTGATCTGCTTTGCCATAATACATCGCTCCTTTATAATACAAGCTCAATTGAAAAGGGAAAATTCAGTTTCAGTCTTCCACAACAGCCAAAATGTCGCTCTGGCGCACGATGGTGCACTCTTCGCCGTCCACCTTGACCTCGGTGCCGGAGTACTTGCTGGTGAGGATCTTGTCGCCGACCTTGACGGTCATCTTGACTTCCTTACCGTCCACGACACCGCCGGGGCCCACCGCAATGACCTGTGCGACCTGCGGCTTCTCTTTTGCGCTGCCGGTCAGGATCAGGCCGCCCTTGGTGGTCTCCTCAACTTCAACAGTCTTAATGACAACACGGTCTGCAAGAGGAATGATCTTCATAATTCTTGCCCTCCAATTATATTGAATTTATTTGAAACTTTGTTGCGTCCTGCGGGGGCTTCGTGTATGCTCCGCAGTGGTTTAGCACTCTTTTTCTCTGAGTGCTAAGTGTATTGTACTCATCTTGCCCTGAAAAATCAAGGGGTTTTGCGATTTTTCTTTGTTAAGAATTTATGACGCCCAAAAATCGTACTCTGCCACGCAAAAAAGCGGCGCATCCTTGACAGGACGCGCCGCCTTTTTTATACTTATAGCGCATTAGAAAAACACAGCTGCCGCGCTTTGCGGCAGAACGGAGGATACCGTGACAGACAAAAAACTGATCTCATCTTTACAAGGACTGCGGGCAGTCGCATTTTTGTGCGTGGTCATCTCCCATTGCGGGGCACCGTGGCTTGGTCCGTGGGCGATTTCAGTATTTGTGGCGCTGTCCGGTTTTCTGATGGTCTGCAACCATTACGACCGCCCTCGCACAGCACCGGGGCTGCAGTCTGCCATGAATCAGCTTATTTAGAAACGGAATCAGCAGATAAAACAACAGAAAACAACCTGTGAAGTTATCAGCCACTGTAAAAAAGGGGAAAATCATTTTCAAGAAGCCCTTGACTGAAAATGGTTCATAACCAGAAAAGAAAAATAAACACCATATAACTATTCTATAAAAATAAACCTCGCCTAGTAATTTGCAAAATTTCTTTTTTGTGATATCTGAGGTACACATAAAGTATCCTGTGATTAAAACAAAGCAATCAATGCCTGTCTTTCCTCCCCAGCCGAATAACAGTAGGAAATAATCTTTTACTCCTAGCTGTGATTGCTTTTCTATACAGTCCAGCAATCCAGAATTTACGACATAATGGTGGGCTACAATCATCAGCATTGAGAGGATTCGAAAAAGTTCAATATTAGAACTCCTTACCCCCCCTAAAATTTTGAGTCTTGGTTAAATTCGCATTCATTTATCTTCCTCGCATCAGAGCAAATAGAACTTTATGAGAGCCATCTTATTAAATGTTTGTCTTCCGGTCTTGGCTCATTTGGAAGAACCCAATCTACAAATTCCAGCTTTTTATACATATTCAAGGCAGCTTCATTTTCTCTATCTGCATATAAGTGGATTGCTTTCATTCCGGCGTCCTTAGCCTTTTCTATAAAGCCCTGCACCGCAACTTTTCCGTATCCTTTGTTTGTGTACTCAGGAAGAGACGCCACCAGTCCATTTTGAACTGCATAATCTTCAAACTCAGCCAATAGCGAAGATGCCAGTTTCTTACCCTGATATTCCTTTGCAACTGCAAGCATTGAAAGATATGCGGTTTGGGAAGTCGTGTCATTAAAATAAAGGTTATCGTACAGAGCCTTAGATTCACGCAGGAACTCCGGACTGAAGATGATGTTCTTGCTGTTGAACTTCTCACGCACAGAGGCGGTATAGCCCACAGGAATCGTGGACTTGATTACCATGATGGCATCCGGGTTATATTCCATAACCAGCTTGATGACAGCTTCGACTGCCGATGTGTCAAAGTGCTGGGTGTGGCTATCGTAGTTTCTGGACTAAACATACCGCGGCGAAGTTGCTCGACAGTGGCGTATAAAGCTCACTTATTGCGTTATGTAGCTACATACCCCCTTTTTTGAGCATAAAAAAGAAGCCGTCGATTATGGACTAATCGACGACCTCAAACCCGGTCAGGGAGTAAAATGTTCACTTTTCTTCGGATAAGTGATTAAGCTCACTTATTTGGATTTTTGATGTTTTTAAGTGATTATATTCACTTATTTTTGCTGGATGACGACTTCATCTAAAATCTAGGATGGCGTAAAAAGCTCACTTTTTCTAAGTGAACAGAATCACTTATTTTCAATAGCTATAAGTGAGCTTAATCACTTATTTTTGTCGTTCGCAGATACAAAAGTGATTTTATTCACTTGTTGAGTAGACTCATCCAAAATGTCTCCTGCCCACCCGGTCACCTTCCGCCTTGCTGCCTTGCAAGCATCCTGGACCGTGACCCGGTGGGCTTTTTTTGGCCTGCTTCGCCACACGCCCCTTACACTGCCCCACTGTCGCGTTTTATCGGCAAGGCCGAGGAACTTTCCGCAGAGGACATTTCTTCGCCACACAGGGGCTTTGTTGGGCTTAGATTTTCGTCCAGAGCTATTCCGTTTTCCACTAAAAACGGGGAAGATAAATCGAAGCTCACAAGCTGCTGTCCGGGGATACTTTTCCCCTCCAGACGATATGTATTGTCCTGGTTCCACCGCATATCCCGATAGATCATCCTCACAAACGCCATACACTTGATTTCGCAGCTGTTGCTCACATTCAGCTTCGGTGTCTTATGAGAACCTGCATCTTCGGCCGCGCAGTTCTGGACTGCTACCTGTTTTGCTTTCCGATTATACAGAAACCGATAGTTGGTCGGCCAGCCGAGTTCCTCCAATGTACTGCGGAAGATAGTGATTCTTCCATCTACAGCATTAAAGGTCAGGCCCAGCATCCGCTGATTCCATGTTCTTTCATTCACTTCTCTCCCCTCCTTAAAAATGGGCGCACTTCTCCCTTGGTTTCTGTTGAGTGTTTTTATTTATTTCCGGTGTCGGGTTCATTTTTTCCTGTCAAGATGCCCATCGACACATATCCGTCCATCTGCTTGATTTCGGATTCTTTTAGATGTTCTTCCACTGGCACACCGAAAGTACCTGCAATATCATCTGGGTAAAATCCCTTTCTCGCATTCGCAGGTCTTACATCCTGTGTCTGAGGAGCAGCACCCTTCTTGCGCTTCTGGGGTTCATAAAAAACCTCTGGCACGAGCAGATCAAAAACGTACAAAGTTTCACCCTCAAAGGTGATTCTGTAGCCCAGCATCTTGTACCGACATTCCCTATCCCATCCCATTTCCTTATAGACCAGTTCTGAAAAAGGCTTGCAGGACATCTTCCGACTTTTGCGCTTGTCCTCCTTGGCGATGCACCAGCGTAGCGCATCTTTTTCATTTTCATCGCAGCCGCGCACGACAATGCGCTTCAAGTCGCTGTTGAACATGACGTGTACATAGACCACATCCTCCAGCCCAGTGATACAGGCCGTGTTGAACGTGATGCTGTCCTTGCGGATCACGATGGCCGGGTCACGCAGATGTGCAAAAAGTTCCTTACGCACGACTTGGTATCCGTCATACGAAAATGTACTTTCCAGTTCTTCAGCCCGTGCATCTCTATCATTTTCTACTGACTGTTCATTCATCGGAACACTCGTTTTGTTCTCCTCCATCTGTATCAGTCCATCCTTCCATTATTTCTTCCGCTTCGTGAAGCAACGCATTTAAATTTTCTACCGTAAATGTATTCATTTCTTCTATTTCTGCTGCTGGTCTAAGTACATCCCAGTTTCCGGCATAATGTTTCTGTTGTAAGAGGCTAATCTGCGCAATGCTTGTGATTGGTTGTCCAAAGGTTCCTGCCCATTCCGGCGGAAGAATGTAAATCGTCTGCTTAACTGTTTCGCCTTCAGCATCTTCTCCCTTGGGCGGAAGAACGATTTCTTCGACTTTGACCATTTCCGGTTCGTCCAGTTCAAAGAGCATCAACTTATTATCGCCCTGCTCCACAAACTGTCCACGAAAACGGTATTTTAAGCCATCTTCCCATTCCATGATGTCAAAAAGTGCTTTTGCTAGACCACGGCAAACAAGTGTACTGGCACACCACCGTCCCTCTTTCAATCGCCCCCAATGAATTGCATTCGGATTGCTCTTTTCGCAGGGGCGGATAGCAACACAGCGGTCAACCGAGTTCAGAAGCAGTTCTACATACTCAACATTTTCAAATTTTTTCAGACAAGCTGTATTAAACCGCAACCTTCCATTTGAAATCGTCATGGCCGGATTCCGCAAAGTCGAGAAATACTGTGCACGGACTACTTCATAGCCGGTCAAATCCAAACGATTCATGACTTCTACCGTGTCAGTTTCTTTCTCCAGCATTACACTTTCAGAAGCCTCTCGATATTCCTCTGCTGAAAATCCTGTCCAGTCTTTGTCGAAAGGTACATATCCACGAAGAATGCCGTCATCGACCACACTCAAAACTGGCAGAGGACGTTTTCGCTTTGCATAGCTCCGGGATGCTCGCAGATGATTTGCTGCATTATAGACCTCTCTGGATACAATTGCCTCATGATGGTCGAAATTCCAATATTGTGCACGTTCGTTATTTTTGATTTTCTTCGATTTATGAGTCAAATAATTGGGTGTGTAAGTTTTTCTTGCTAAAAGATCTCCACAATGTCTTTCATTGGCGATCAAAGCAGCCAAAGAACTTGGATTCCATTCTGTATTACCTAATTTTGTTTTCCTTCTATAATCGGTCAACAGTTCAGCAATTTCCGTAAGCGAGAATCCGTTCAAATACAAATAATAAATCACCTTTACAGTCTGTGCTTCTTCTGGATTAACCACAAGGTTACCATTTTCATCCAGATCGTACCCCAAAAGTTCTGGAATAAGAAACATTCCGTCTTTATAACGTTGTTCAAGAGACCAATTCATCAGAAGAGATTTATTATGAGATTCCTCCTCTGCCAAAGAAGCCACAATGGACAAGAGCATCCGTCCATTGATGTCTAACGTTGAAATATTATCTGTTTCAAACTTTACACCTACGGGTGGCTCAAGATCCTTCAACATACCAACTATTGAAAGGCAATCTACAATGTTTCTAGCGAATCGAGAAATCGATTTTGTAAGTATAAGGTCAATTTTCCCAGCTTTACAATCTTCAATTAGCTTCTGCATTCCCTTTCGGTGCTCAAGAGAAGTACCACTGATGCCCTCGTCAGCATAAATTCCAGCGAACTCCCAACCTGGTTGCGCCTTGATATACTTAGTATAATAATTCTTCTGAAGCTCATAGGATGAAGTCTGTTCATCATTATCAGTTGAAACACGTACATAAGCAGCAACACGACGAATGGTGTTGCTTGTTTCCAAGTTCTCTGAAGATTTCGCAGGAATTACTTTAATTCTGGATGTATCCGTGCCTTTATAACGTTCTCTAATTTTTTGTTTGCGCTCTTGCCGTTCACTTTTTGTCATTTGTTTCCTCTCAATCTTCCGGCTGGATGCTCCAATACCACTGACGCATCCTCCGGTAACTTCGGATGCCGAGTTCCTTTTTTATGTTTTCTGCTGTCCTGCGGCTGATACCTTCATCGCTCAGCCTTATGTAGATTTCTCTGGATCTCATATCACCCTCTGAAAGCAGTTTCTTAATCAGATAGGCCGCTTTCTCGGCTTTCGATTCAAAGTTTGGTGCTTCCGGCTCTGCTGCCGGATTTGGTGCAACTTCACATTCCAGCCATTTGAAGCCCTGCTCTGCTGTTATCGAAAACCGGATTTCACCATCGGATGGAGCCAGACTGTTCTTTATCTGCCGGACGATGCGGATATCGGCGTTCTCTGGATCTCTCTCCACCTGCAGGACACTCCGGGCAGCCGCCACCACATCGATACTGCCGAGACTCCGATACAGACCTTTTGTTCCCTCTTTCTTGTTGAGGTGACCGATCAGCACAATGGCACAATCATATACGGATGCCCACATTCCAAGACGCTGCATCAACTTTCTGGCTCTGCCTGCAATCTGGAGGTCAGAGTCACTTCCGAGATACGCCTGTATCGGGTCGATGACTACCAGCCTCGGCCGGAATTCTATAATAGCCTGCCGGATACGTTCATCATCCAGCGTCAGCCCACTGTAGGTTTCTTCATTTATGAACGCCACATTCCTGCAATCGGCTCCGCACTTTTCCAGCCGAGGCTTGATGGTATCCGAAACGCCATCTTCCGAACACTGATAAATAACCCTCTGTGGCATCCCGACCGGCTTACCATCCGGGAGGCCCCCACCATTGGACAAACCGGCAATCAGATTCATCATCATTGTGGACTTTCCGTCACCGGGGTCGCCTTGAAGCAATGTGATCTTTCCAACTGCAATGAACGGATACCACAGCCAGCGAACAGAAGTCGCCTGTACATCACTATATAATGTAAGAATCCCCACTTGCTCTTTACTTGCCATTGTCTTTCCTTTCCAATTGCAGTCTTCTACTACATTTATATTATAGAATATGTGCGGTGCTTTGACTTCCACCTGTCAGATGGAATGAAGTCGAAAATTCCACCTATCAGGTGGAATAACAGGCTAAGACCACACTACTGATAGGGGTAAGTGGCTCTGCGGTCTTAGAGTGTCCTCACTCTGTTGCCATACATTTTCTCCTGCGAGATAATCATATCAGCCTTATGCGGGTAAACCATAAGGAGGACTGTATGGCAATTGACTATACTGCGCTTGGACAGCGCATCGCCAATTTTAGGAACAAAGGAAATTTATCACAGGAAGAACTCGCTTTCAGGTGTGAGGTTGGCTATAAGCACATCAGCAACATTGAACTCGGAAAGAGTAAGCCCAGTTTGGAATCTCTCGTGCAGATTGCAAATATCTTGAATGTATCGGCAGACGACCTTCTCGTAGACAGCCTGACGCATTCCACCTCTACAGCTGATACGGAGATTCACCGACTGCTTTTGGACTGCAATGCAACTGAACAGGAAATCCTCACCCGGATGGTAAAGGAGGTGAAAGCGATTTTATACGGGTTAGGCATCTGACTTTGTAACTCGTTGACCATATAACAAAAAAGCCCGCATAAGCCACAGCTGCACTTCGGATCACACCGAGGTGCTGTCTGTGGTTCATGCGGGTAAGGCAAAAAAAGAAACCCACCAACGTACCATGTAGGATTCTACACAGTGCGCCAGTGGGCCAATTATTTTCAATTATGCGCTTCTTTTCTTATATCTCCTGTGGCCTTGTACATGACTGCCGTTTCTCATTGCTTTAGCAAGTCAGACAAGCAGTATTCTCCATTTGGGATATTTGCGGTTCTACGATATTCTTTAATCGCCCCCACCAGTGTTTGTGGATCACTAAAATAGTCTTTCACGAATTCATACGACTTTACATTATGCATACGGAGATTCACTTTACAAAACTCACTCGGCTTCTTCCCAGAACGCTTAAAATGTTCATACTCTCCCTCATTATGGATAATCAACATTTCTATTTCGGGAGCTGTAATGACATTAATAACATCAATCTTATTTTCGTATGCCTTGCTGAATCGAAATTCTTCCCTGCGCGAATCTAGAATCCGTATGACAGAAACCTGATCTGCAAATTCCTTACGTAAGTAACGTTCCTCAAATTTCTTTGCGTTCCTGCATCGGATAACTTCTTCATTGAGCATTTCTTCTCTGGTAAAGATCAAAAGGTCATTATCGACCAGTATATCGATAATCGCAGCCTCCGCCGAACCCTCGCAGATACACGCCTTATATTTTGCCAATTCCATTCTGCCGCCTCCTTAATAAATTGAAGCAGCCAGGTTCTTCTTCAAGCGCATATAGGCCTCATACGCAGGGGTCGTTCCTTCCAGAAATCCACTCTGATATGCATCGCTTTTTTTAATATCATTACGTTTCAATATATAGCTCAGGTTTTCTACTGTGATGCCATTACGGTTTCTTACGATACAAATTCCATCATTGCGGTCATATTCATCCAACAACTCTGGATAATGTGTTGTAAAAATCAGTGTTCCACCTTTTTTGTTAAGTCGGCTATCCATAAAGAAACGAATCAGTGTTGTTACAATTTCCTTATTAAAATGGTTTTCAATTTCATCTACCAGCAAGTATCCACCAGATTGAAGTACCTCCTTCACCATTGAGAATGTAATAATACCTTTGATTGTACCGGAAGACAGATACTGCTCAAGGTCCACTGCATTGTTTAAAACAATTTCATCTTCATTTCGGAATTTCAAATGGATAAATGTCTTTCCCTCTGTTTGCTCGAAGCACAATTTTTCAATGGTTGGGTCCAGAAAAGCAATCACTTCCAATGGAATATCCTCAGTAAAGGGAAGCACATTCACATTCGTGTAAGAAAGTAAGCTAAACACTTCCACCGTATCATTTGCTTTTTTATTATGTGCAATGATAAAGCTGACATCATCTGAAAGATATGCTTCATCGCTATTACGCGATGCCACAGGCTCCATTCCGGTGAAATCCGTCAAATACTTCTTCGACTTGATACTGACAATTGATTTTTCCCACAGTCTTTCGGACAGGATCGAATACACATAATCTCCTGCCTTTGCTTTTTTTGCCGTAATTACAGTTTCTAGGCAGCAGACATATTTACGATTATCATAAAAATAAGTGCAAATCGTAGCTTCTCTTGCTCCACCAAGAATAGTTTTTGCCTCTACATGATTAATGGGCTCATTCTTTACAATGTTCAGAGCCAAATTGATAACCTTTAACACAGAGGTCTTACCAGACGCATTGATTCCAATAAACGCATTGGTAGTGTGAAGATAATAATTATCAATCAAATTATATAGACTACACTTATCATCCTCACTTACGCGCTGCTGTGTGTAAAAACAGATATCTAGGTTTTCTTTAAACAGTGGAAGTCCCTGTGCGGTGATACGGAGTATTTTCATGTATCATTCTCCCTTCTAAAAACGGATTTATCGTTTTTATTTTCTTGCAATCTTATTATACCCCTATCGCCAGAAAATATCAACGGGTTTTCCGTTTTTATTTGTCAAATTTCAAACTTCTATACACATCCCCTAGGAAGCTCACAAACTCAGGACTCATCGTTTCAACGATCACCTTCCCGTCTATATCTCGCAAAGCCTCCAGTGCAATCTGCCCGATGTCGCTCATGTCCGATTCCATTCGTTTCACCACATCAGCTACTGCCTCGTCGATGAATGCAGCGAATTTTGCACCGTCAACAGTGCTTTGTACGGGCATTGGTGCGCCATCGTCACCGAACAGCCGGATGACCTTTGGGTCAAAGACTTCCTCGATCTTTTTCAATGCTTTACTCTCTGGCATTTCTCCCAGATACCCTTTCATTGCACTCACGATTATCACTTCCAATGGTGTTGTTCCATAATCCTCTACCGATAACCACGATAATTTTTTCATATCGTCATCTCTCCTGCTATGTGTATTCCTCGTCATCCACAACATATAACAGATCTCTGCACATAGCAATCCCCACATGTAAAAAAGAATAAAATCTCCCACAAACAAAAAAGGCCCTGCCAGATGCAGCCACAAAAGCCACACCCAGCAGGGTCATATCTCATCCTTATACTGCTTCTTTCCTCTCACGCTTTGCAGCGGTTGTCAGATACCGGCGGTACTGAATGCTGAATCCGTACACTTTGTAAGGGGCATCAATGTAGACCACATTGCCGTTCAGGTCACTCCGCTTATAGCCCATGAAGCTGGTGAGTGTTCTACGGTTACCCTTTGAAGTCAGTGTCACACCGAAGTTTGTCTTGTAGGTCGCCACATCTCCCTGCAATACTCCACTTTCAATGAAAGCACAATAGATACCTTTTTCAAAATGAAGCATATCGGGGGCTTCCGCAATCCGCTCAGGCGTCAACTTGATTTTTCCATTGTGGACGGCAGCGGTCTTTCCCTCAATTGGCTTTCCCTCGGCATCTCGCATCAGGCTTCCCTGTACATCCAGCCCGTTGACTTTCAGGGGCATCCCACTTGCATTGGCATCCGGCAGTTCTTTCAGGCAGGCGAGGAAGTATTCAAAGTTCTTCTTCATGATGGCCAGAACACCCTGCTCTTCTTCAATAGTCTGCCGTTCCTGCCTGAGTGTTTGCAAGCGTTCCTGCAGGTCATTCACAAGCTCCGTATAAATCTGGGCTTCCGAGCCTTCCTCCGTTTCCGTCCCATAGAAGCTCACTCCGATACTACCCGGTGTCAGTCCGCTTCGGATGTCCATGTCGATATCATCAATGGTCATCTCACCATTGGAAAGGGCTTCGTTCAGTTCCGCACTCTGCTCCAGAGCAGCTTCCCGAAGAGCCGCCACCTGATGGCTGATAGCATCCTGCAGGCGTTCTTCCATCTCTTTAATCTGGTTCTCTACGGTCGCCATCCTCTGTACCGAGATACTGCTGTTGTTTGTCAGTTGGACAGCCTGCTCATAGGCGTTATCGAACATGGTCACGATCATGGAAGCGTCTCCGTGCTGTTCATAATCACGCTTCATGCTGTAGAGCAGTTCCATGAAGCTCTGTTCCAGCGCACATTCATGGTAGACTTCCGATGGACACCGCTCATCAGCGGCTTTGCGTTCCTCATCCGACAAGCGTCCAAGTTTGCTCCGGCAATACGCTTTCTGGTCGGGTGTACCATTCTTCGGCGGTTCACCATCCCTCTCTCCAACTTTTCTCTTACACCGCCAGACTGGATAGGAATAGGTGTATTTTTCCAGATACTCTCCGGTATACTCTCCGGTATCCTCCCCGGTCGCCTGTAAGCTCCGCTCATCAGTATAACCGTTTGCCACTCCCGTGTAGGTCACACGGAAGAATCCCTCACCGCAGGGCTTTCCGGCATCCGGTCCGTTCTCCAAAATTGCACCACAGCGCAGGTTTCCAAATGGAGAACCTTTGATGCTCTTTACCTTTTTCTTGCCGGGGCCTTTGGTCATGTCCGTCCTCGGCTTCTCGAACAGCATGGTCTGCACCTTGTCCCAAGTTACACGGTCGATGATGCCCACATGATGGTTTTTCACATAGTAACGGGGTGCCTCGCCCTTGTTGATGCTGGAACGGTGGGTCAGGAAGTCTTTGGTGATGGTCTTCTGCATCTCGATGTCGCCCACATACTTTTCATTCCGCAGAACGATCAGAATGGAACTTGCTCTCCACTTCTTCCCGTTGACCGTGAGCTTCTCCATCTGGTTCAGTTCCCGTGCAATTTTATTCGCCGTCTGTCCTTTCACATAGCGGTCGAAAATGTACCGGATGATTTCTGCCTGCTCTGGCACGATGACCCACTGCTTATTAGGCCCCAACTCATACCCCAGCATCCGCTTCAGATTGATGTGCGGAACACCAGCCTGAAACTTCTTCTGGATGCTCCAGCGGATATTGTCTGAAATGGAACGGCTCTCATCCTGTGCCAAAGCCGAAAGAATCGTCAAAATCAGTTCGCCTTTGGCATCCAGCGTGTCGATATTTTCTTTTTCAAAGTAGATACCCACGGGCGGCTTCAACTGTCGAAGCTCACGGGTACAGGTCAGGGAGTCGATGGTATTTCGTGCGAATCGGGAAATGGACTTCGTAACAATGTAGTCCAGCTTGCCATCCATCGCGTCCTTCATCATGCGGTTAAATTCCTCACGATGCTCTCGGTTCGTACCAGACTTTGCTTCATCTGCATAGATGCCAGCAAAAATCCAGCCGGTTTTCCGAGTGATGAGGTCTTTGTAGAATGCTTTCTGGGTCGTGTAGGAAGTCTGCTGGCTCTCATCTCCCGTGGAGACACGGCAGTAGGCTGCCACTCGGATATTGGTCTGGCTTTTGAGCTGACCGCCGTTCTGTACCGAACGTACACTGGCGGGAATCACATCTACTTTTTGTCTTGTCATAATCTGCCCCTTTCTGCCAGCCTTATGACTGGCTCTTATTTTCTTCTGGTTCTTCTTACATACTTTTTCCGCTGGCTGCCATCACGCATCGTATGCCCGTCATAGTAGCTTGCGGTATTGCGGTAATCTTCAATGTTGGAATCCATCTGCACCTCGGTCTTGGTATCATCAAACCAGTGAACCGTGAACTTCAGCGGTGAATAGATGGTAATCGAAAGGATAAATGCCTTGCAGTGTTCTTCGGTCACTTCATTTAAGAAAGCCACCGTACCATCCCGACCCACCGGGAGGTTCTTCATCCACTCGATTGCCTTTTCCCTGCGTTCATAGTCGCTCTCCAGCTCTTCCCAGTAGTTTTCCATGTAGTCGAGCTGTTCGGTCAGCTTCTGCTCAGTGTCTGTGTCTTTTTGAACATCCTGCTCCAGCTTCTCAATGAGTTTTTTCTTTTCCTCAATGGAAGCCGGACTGATCATCTCATCTCCGAGGACTTCCAGACGAGTATGCATCACATCTACCTGACTTTTCAGAAGCCGAATCTTCTTATTGGTGCTTTCCACACTGGTGTGGGCGGCGGCAATCTGCTTCTTATAAAAAGCACGGTCGCGTTCCATGAAGTCCAGCTTTTGAATGCTTTCCAGTCTTGCAAGCATCTGGCTCACAAAGGAATCCGCTTCCGGTGTGAAGTTGTCATACTGCTCTTTGAAACGTCCGCTCATGATATCTGCCACAGCCACATTGTCGTGAATGGGCTTGATGGTCAGCCGGAACCGTTCCAGAATCGCCTTACGGAATACACGAACAATCTGTTCCTCGTATACTTTCTCTGCATGGCAGATGCACTTTCCAGTCGTCTGGCTGCTCGTAGGGCATCTCCAAATGGGATTGCTTCCGTTTCCATTTGTCACAGAGTAGAACCGTCCACACTCCCCACAGATGAGCCTCTGAGAAAATGCTCTCGGCTTCTTCTTGAACCTTGTCCTGTTATACAGTTCACTGTTTGCCTTTACGACTTCCTGCGCTTTTTGAAACAAATCCTCATCAATGATTGCCGGATGGTGGTTCCGGACAAAATACTGTGGAACTTCACCGTTGTTTTTCTGAACCGTATGGGTCAGATAATCCGGTGTGAACACCTTCTGAATGAGAACTGCTCCCATGTATCGCTCGGCACGGACGATTCTCGTGATATTCCCTCCAGTCCAGCCGTCCTGTAAATCACTGTTCAGCTGTCCTTTCTTGGAATTCCGCTTTCTGGCCCTCGCCATATCTGACTCCGGAGCCGGAATCTTATCCAGATTCAGTCCCCTTGCGATTTCCGTATAGGCTTTGCCTTCCACGACTTCGTTGAAAATGCGCCGGACGACCTTGGCTTCTTCTTCCACGACCTCGATGTCTTTATACTCATATCCGCTCTCGGAAGTAACCATCTTCCCGTTGTAGCGGTATCCGTACATAATCTTGTTGGGAACTTCCCCTTTCGGAAAGCGCATCTTATTGCCCTGTCGGATGTTATCGGAAATGCTGCGGCTTTCTTCCTGTGCGATGGCGGCCAGCGTTGTAAGGATGAAGTCGCTGGTCGGGTCTGCCGTATCCAGATTTTCTTTCTCGAACAGAATCGTCACTCCGCAGTCGTGCAGGGTATCCAGTGCCGTCATAAAGTCAGCCGTATTTCGGGCAAATCGGGAAATGGACTTGCACACAATGCGGTCGATTTTGCCATCCTTACAGTGGCGCATCAGCCTGCGGAATCCAGTTCTCTTTTCCTTGGAAGTGCCGGAGATACCGTAATCGGAGTACACACCGACTGCATTCCATTCCGGATTGCTTTGAATCAGCTGATTAAAATACTTTTCCTGCGTTTCGTATGAGTTCTCCTGGTCGCTCATATCCGTGGACACGCGGATATAAGCCGCCACACGGATGCTTCCAATCTTCTTTTTGGTGGTGCGGAATGTCGCAGTCGAAACAAACTTGCTTTCCTGCGGTTCATTCTCGGCAGCGAAAAGCTGTGTGAACTCGCTCTCCATACTACTTTGCAGCCTTTCTGCAATATCCGGCTGCTCCATAACCTTTTTGGCATCCAGAGCTTTCTGGATAAGGGCTGTGATACCGGCATCAACGATGTCTTTGGATTTTGAGGTTGATTGCTTCTGTAGTACTGCTTTATCTGACGCGCTTTTCGGCTTTTGTTGAGTAGACTTGCCTTGATGCGTGTCAGTCGGTGGTAAAAAAGAAGCTGTGGCGACATCCGCACTTTGACGAACATCTGCCACAGCTTCCGTAGGTTTCTTCTGCCTGAGAGCGGCTTCCAGTAAAGCCGAGACATCCACAGCGGATGCATTCGCTCTCTTCTGCTGTTTCTGTTGGACTGTACTTTTCACAGTCTTTTTCTGCAAACTTGCAAGGAAATCCGTACCAGCACTCATAAATCATCGCTCCTTCCTGCCCGCTTCTTCTCTTTGGGCAGTCACATATTCCCTCTGTTTCGTGATATTATCAAGTAAATTTGGCCGCAGAAAGACGGAGAATAATGCGGTTGATTATTGTCCTATTTGCACCATATGTACGCCCCGCCCAAGGAGGACGGGGACTGTTTTAGATACGAGCGGCGTAATCCAGACTGATCCAGCCTGCACCGGATTTCAGCTTGCCCCAGCCTTTCGTGGAACCCGCGCCGGCAAATTCCGCAATAATGGTGAACACCCCCTTGCCGGTGTGCTGCCCGGTCTTCGCATAGTTCGTGCCCGGACCCTTGCGGATATTGAGATTGCTGATGGACACCCGGACTGCATACGGGACAGACGAGGTTTGGGTCACAGGATAGGTTGCCTTACCATCCGGGTCGAAGACATAATAGCCCGGATTCTTATCCGCACACTGCTTCGCATAGGTGAGGTCATGGAATGCGCCCTTCTGGGACGCAGCATTCTGCCAGCTCTTACGCACACGGTACCAGCCAGAAATGGTGGTGCTGCTGCCGGAGGTGGCATTGTACTGTGTCAGATTCCAACGCTCGATGATATTGCAGAAATTCTGCACATAGGTGTGGCTGGTGGCGTAACCGCCATCCTTGATGATCTGTGCCGCTTTCTTGCAATCGGTACAGCCCTCCAGACCCTCGTAGCGTTTCTTACTGCCGTTCATCGCACCAAGCAGATACGCCGCATGGTCGGCAATGGAGTCCTCGACACAAGCGTACTTGCGAAAGTCGGCGGTGATCGTGACCATCGAGCCGGCTGCATTCTGCTCCTGCGTTTTCTTCGTGTAGACGGACTTGCCGTCCCATGCGGAATTCGGCCAGCTGTTCCCAGAAAGAGAGGTTTTCATGCCGAAGCAGTTATTGGCCTTTTGCGCCAACTCGGATTTGCCGTATCCAGACTCCAGAATGAACTGTGCCATCGACACGCAAGCAAGGATGCCCGTGGTTTTCTGGTTCGCAGTAAACAGCGGACCAATCTTTGCAACTGCTTCTGCCTCGGTGAGATTCTTCAGCGAAGTTGCCTGCATACCGGATGAAGTAGATGAACCGCTCAGTGCCGCCGTTACTTTTGCGGCCAGATCATCCAGACGGTTATAGAGCCAGTCGCCGGGGCAGCTTTTGTTGGCAAACCACCGGTGAACCGTCAGCACCATTTCATCTGTTGCCGGCGCGTAATTGAGAGTTTTATTCTTATCGCCCAGCCACAAGAGCTTCTTCTTGCCGTTACGCTGGCAGATATCGATGCAGAGCTTGATGAGCGAATTGTACACTGCACTGTTCATAGCATACGGCTCACTCTTATCACTGGCACATTCGATGGTAACTGCTCTCTGGTCATTGACATTACTGGATGAACACCAGCTGCGATTCTTTTCCTCGACACAAAGCGATACACGACCATCCGTGCCGATGCCGTAGTTACAGCTTGCCTGACGACTCGTGCTGGTGAAGCAGCCGCAGATGCTTTCTGCAGAAAGCTGACCGACCACACAATGCGGTGTGATGCGGTCAATGCTCTGTGTTCTCTGCCCAGAATGGTTCGGGGAGAGTTTGGTATAAACAACGAGTGGACTATTGGTATATCCCATAGTGATTCCCTCCTGAAAAAAGTTAAGGCCCGGATTGCTCCGAGCCTTGTGCTGTGGTTATTTTGTTGTCACGGGATCAGCAGTTTCATACCGACCCGGATGGCATTGGAAGTCAGACCGTTCAAGGCACGGATGTCCGCACAGCGATTGCCATCTCCCAGTTCAGTCACCGCAATCTTCCAGAGGTTGTCGCCGGGACGGACCTCATAGATCTTGCTGGCAGTGAACGCATAGGTGTCCGCGCTGTTCAGAACATACGCCACACCATCCTCCGATTCCGAGCACTTGATCTTCAGCCAGCCATCGCAGAACTGGATGATCTCCACAAGGGTGTTCTTCTTGTAGACCGCTACGATCTCCGCATCCAGACTGGGGTTTTTGCGGATATTCATGAGAGTCTTGAGCTTGCCATAGGCAATGGTGGCCGGAAGCTCCTCTGCGGTCGGGAACTCATTCTCGTCCACAGCGGACTCCTGATTCTTCTCCTCGTCAGACTTCTCCTTATCTGCTGGGGCATCTTCCTTGGGCTGTTCCTCGGTTTCCGGCCCTTTTTCCTCTGGCTCATCCTGTACCGGATGCTCCTCTTCTTCCTCTGCTCCGGTAACAAGCACAGCTTCCTCCGGGTAGATCACATTGCCGTCATTGTCGAACACACGACTGCCGGGATTCTCATCGCACTTGGCTTTTGCGTTCGCCAGCAAACGGTACGCGCCCAGCTGAGATGCCTCATCCTCCCAGACCTCACGCACACGGTAATAGCCAGTCGTCAGCTTTGCGGGATACTCTTTCTTACTCATAATGTTTGCCTCCTATAAAATTCAGAGAAAGGCTGTTACACCTCTCCCCATTGGTTACTCGTCCTTATTCTTTTCTTCCTTCAGCTGCGCCAGCATCTCCTTGAGCTTGTCCGGCACCGGCAGACCGATCACTGCTGCATTCTCCAAACAGCTCAAGCCCTCATTTGCCAGATAGAAGAACACCACTGCGGTACGGATGGCCGCGCCGTTCTGGAGGATCTGCGTGTCGATGATGTTGGCGATGCCAACCAGCACAAAGATGCACACCTTCTTGGCGATACCACGGAAGCCGACCGCAGAGGACAGTTCGTGCTTGATGGCTGCCGCCAGCACGCCGGTGAAGTAGTCGCAGACCACAAACACCACCAATGCATAAAGGAAGCCATCAAAGCCACCGAAGAACCAGCCCAGGAAACCACCCAGACCTGCGAACATCCACTCAATCTTGTCGATCACATTCTGCATAATCTTACCCTTTCCGCCCTTTTGGGCATAAAAATAGACGGTCGATGCCGCCTTGTGTAAAAACTTCTATAATGAACACCGTTTAACAGACAAATATAACCCCTGTCTGCCATTGACGATGGAGATTTACTTGCTGTCCTCGGTCAGCCATGCACGGATCTGGCAGTAGTAACCGTCTGCCCATGCCTGATATCCTCGTGCGGAAGGATGGATGCTGTTGGTCAGCGTCCGGCTCGTTTCCGTAAAGCGGTTCGTCACAGGCTTGTCTGCATACGGGAATGCCAGACGGCGGTCAGTACGCAGACCATGTGCAAAGCAGGTCACGTTCTTATGGTACTTGCCAGCATCAAATGCCTTGATCAGTGCGAGGTTCAGCGTATTAATGCTCATATGGAAAATGCCCATGCTTGCACCGCACTGGTAGGAGTAATCCGAGCCGGGACCACAAAGGCCAATACCGACCTTGCAGTTCGGGAAGCCGGTTTCCTTATCCAGCAGCGCATCAATGAACTGCTTTGCCTGGTCCACGAACTTCTGCACTTCTGCCTCGGTGCGGTACAGCGTACTGCCCTGAGACACATCATTGGTGCCAAGTGCAATCAGAAAGTAATCGATGCCCTCATAGCCGTTGGTTTCACAGTACTTCTGGAAGTCCAGCCGACTCTTGAGCTTATCCCAGAAAGCATTGGTCTTGCCGGCGTAGTCGCTGTCTGCCAGATACCGGGCGAAGGTCCAACTGCCGCGCCCCTCATGCTTACCACCGTCCGGGCCTCTCGTGCCGAGCTGATGGATCACACAGTCGCCATCCTCTGCCAGCAGCCGGTACACTTCCGTTGCCACATGACCATTGTCCACGAGAGAATCACCGCAAATGCAGACATTCTTCGTGAGCTTATTCTTCAGCTTATGGTGGACTTTCACCTGCACCGCTTTGGAAGAAACGATGTGGCAGTCATTCTCATCCAGACGGCGAACCGTCAGGGAGAAATCCGAGCTTTCAGTGGTCGGGGTGTAGTTCATGCAGTATTCGTTCCGGGTCAACGTCGGCGCATTCGTACCTTTGGCGAACACATACAGATTTTCCTTGCCATCATGCCGGGAAAGGCAGTCATAGAAGATAGACAATTGCCGCCCCTCCATGCAGTCCCAATGGGACGGGGTCACGATGTCATCCTCTGTGTTACCCGATACTGCTTTCTGAACATAGTCAGTAATACGCTTCGGGATAAAGGATGCCTCATTGTCCGCAAACAGGTCACCAGCTTTGTATTCCTTTCCGTTTACGATAAAGGTCACATCCGGGTTGATATGCGGATTATACAGCTTGCTCAGATACCAGCTTGCGATATAGAAACCGTTCGTGCCCAGCTTTCGGAACAGGCTGGTGTCATACAGGTTAATGGTCTGCGTACTGGCATCGTAAGCGAGGATACGCATCGGCATTCCATAAGAACCGGCCGTATTGAACGCCATCTCCACCGGGTCACTTGCGGTGATCCACTGATAGTGGAACGTATCCGGCACACCCAGACACTTGGAGCTGACCTGAATCGTGCCAGCATTCTGATCGATGGTGATTCCACCACTTGCCAGATACATGTGCCGGGAATCGCGGCCGGCAAGGTCAGAACGAATCTGCTGGAACTGGTTCGCATACTTTTTCTCAATATAAGAATCACGGCGCTCCTCATCGAACAGTGCACCTGCCTTATACTCCGTACCATTCAGTACGATGCTGAAGGACGAGCCCATGTGCGGATACCAGAAGTGATTCTCATACCATGCGGCGATATAATAGCCAAAAGCTCCCAACGCACGGAATTGCGCAGTGTTGTAAAGGTTGATTTCACCCTTGGAGGAATCATAGGCCAAAATCAGCATGTGGTGCTTTTCTGCTTCCTCGCTGTCCAGTATCGGCACAGGCTCCTCACCGACACTAATCCAGTAGTAGGTGCCGTTATCCACCGCAGCAAGAATCCGTTTAGTGACCTGAATGGTGCGGTTGACGGTGTCAATCATGAGCTGACCCGTGGAAAGGAACATCTTCGCCGAGCGGTACTTGTGCTGGGTCACCGCATTATAAGCAATCTTCGCCGGATTACCGTAGTCGATGCCGTTGATGACCGTACCGTTGTTGGATGGAGCAGCATATACGACATTACCATCATAAAACACAGCAAACACAAAACGGTTCCGGGTGAACAACTTGCCCCAGTCCCCATCGGTATTTGCCACCCTGATGACCGGAACTTCAATCTTCGTTCCAGACTCGTCCGCAGATACTTCCTTGCCATCATAGTAGACAGCCCACCACTTTTTTGTGGAGAAATCCACCGAAATGCTGCTTGCATCAGTCAACAGCGTCTGCTCATACTGAGTACCATTCGGGCGGCGGCAGACATATACATTCTTACCCTCCGGGAAGGTAACGGTCACCTTACTACCCGTAAACCTGATGTCCACGCTTCCGTTCATCCACTGCCAGCTAGTCGCGTAATTCGACAAAAGATTCAACGGGAGCATATTGTCGTAAAGGTATACAGAGAGCTTCGGCAGCAGCTTTTCACTAGTAGTAATGGAAATGAAACGGGTATTCGGGAGCAACGTGATCACATAATTGTCATAGACTTTGTTATTTTCTGCCCGGAAGCAGCCGCCGAGGAATTTGCGATCCATGTCATAGCAGACCACATTGTTGTACTCATCACTGCCGCTCATATAGCCGAACTGACCAGTCACCAGAATGGAATCACCACTGACTGGGATTAGATGCGCCACACGCCAGCTCTCAGACGCAGTAATGTAGCCGTTTTTGTTCACATAGCCGGCATTCAGATACCAGTTCTTCATGACATCCTGCATGGAACGCACTCTGCCGATGGCTCGGACATTGTCGCCTGCCGTGCCATAGGTTTTTCCGGTATCATCCACACGAGCATCCACCAACTCCTGCGCATAGTTGGCATTTTTGTCCGTAGATGCCTTGACATTGGCATCAATCTGGGCTTTCAGCGTTTCTGCGGTCTTGTCCATTTCTGCCTTATTCGCAGCAACGGCACTGTTGGTGGCATCCACTTTCTTCGTGATATCAGCCACATCCTGCGCAGTCTTTTTCCGATGAAGTGCCATCTGCTCCGAGAACCGGGAACACATCGCCCAGTATTTCTCCTGCGACAGAAGCGTTCCGGCCGGCACAGGTTTGCGGCTGATATAGCTGTCACCCGTTGCTTCCTCATATACAATGGTCAACGGTTCATATTCTTTCGTTTTGTCCCAAACACCATCATGGTGCGGAACGATACGATTGCCGATATATTCCGACATATTTTTCTCCTTTCCCGGCTGCATCAGCCGTTTGCAAACTCTACGACCAGTCGTCCGTCATCGTCCATCGAGAAGATGAGCTTCAGGCCATCTTCCGTGGTGAAGGCAAGATAGCCGTCATCCGTGACCGTGCAATTGAGCAGATTCTCGATGAACTTCTGGATGGTACTGGACTCCGACTTATCGCTGAAGCCAAGCCCATCCTCCGACACAATGGCAAAATAGCCATCGTCCGTGATATATACTTCCAGCAGTCCTTTGCGGATGGCTTCCACCACACCGGCATAAGTGTAAGTGGCGATCTTACCGTTGTTG
>OCHK01001154.1_pt1 | contig 21562 bp, 16 predicted proteins | sample 1538551 | NCBI WGS metagenome assembly OCHK01 (sample SAMN04571707, study PRJEB22368) | human gut metagenome | biome: human gut; material: stool | host: Homo sapiens | place: Luxembourg | collected 2012-08-31
TCAGGAGTTCTATACGAATAGAACAGTCGTTCAACTTATGGCTGAGATACTGCAGCCACAACCGAATGAAAGCATTTATGACCCAACTTGTGGTTCCGGGGGTATGTTGGTTAAATGTTTAGACTATCTTCGCAACAAAGGTGCAGAGTGGCAGAGTGTACAGGTGTTCGGACAAGAGGTGAATGGCTTGACTTCTTCTATTGCACAAATGAATCTTTATTTGAATGGAGTTGAAGATTTTTCGATTGCATGTGCAGATACGTTGGAGCATCCTGCATTCTTGGATGGCAGCCATCTTCGTAAGTTCGACATTGTTCTGGCAAATCCTCCTTATTCAATCAAAGAATGGAATCGTGAAAAATTCATGAATGATAAGTGGGGACGTAATTTCTTGGGAACACCTCCTCAGGGAAGAGCTGATTATGCATTTCTTCAGCATATCATAGCTTCAATGAATGAAACTCAGGGAAGATGTGCGATTCTTTTCCCCCATGGTGTACTATTTCGTGATGAAGAATTAGAATTACGAAAGAAACTCGTTGAAATGGATATACTTGATTGTATAATAGGTTTGGGAGCAAACTTGTTTTATAATTCTCCTATGGAAGCTTGCATATTAATATGTAACTGCTCAAAGGCTAATAGCAAAAAGAATCGAGTTTTGATGATAAATGCTGTGAATGAAGTTACAAGAAAAAATGCAGAGAGTATGTTGTTGGCAGAGCATATACAAAGGATTGTAAATGCATACCAGCAAAATAGAGAATTGGATGGCTTCTCAAGAATTGTAAGTAATGATGAAATTAGAGAAAAGAAGTTTAATCTGAATATATCATTGTATGCATATCAAAGTGTACTACAGGATGCACTTACTGTCTCTAAAGAGGATGCTATAAATGTTTGGATTTCCTCTCATAGTCAATGTATAAATGAAATGGATGAGTTAATTAAGTTGATTAAATAGTATGGGTGTAGTAAAATTAGGTGATGTCGCTCGTGAAAGTCGACTTAAATGGACAAAAAGTAAACAGGATGTTCCTATAGTTGGTTTGGAACATCTTATCCCTGATGAAATACGTTTTGATGCATATGATATAAATACAGATAATACTTTTTCAAAAAGGTTTGTAAAGGGACAAGTCTTATTTGGTAGACGTCGAGCTTATCAACGTAAGGCTGCAATTGCTGAATTTGATGGTATATGCTCAGGCGACATAACTGTAATAGAAGCAATAGAAGGGAAAATGGTGCCTGAGTTATTGCCTTTCATAATTCAAACACCTGTATTTTTTGATTATGCTAATAGAGGCTCTGCTGGATCTCTATCACCTCGTGTAAAATGGGAGCATTTGGCTGATTATGAGTTCGAATTACCTCCATTAGAGGAACAAAAAATTCTTGCTGATAAATTATGGGCAGCCTATCGATTGAAGGAGGCCTATAAAAAGCTACTTGATGCCACTGATGAAATGGTGAAATCGCAATTTATCGAGATGGTGGGTGATCCAAGAAACAACCCGAAAGGCTAACAAAAAGACTTTCAGAATTGGCAGAATATTCCATAGGCTTAACTTATAAGCCCGAACAAATTTGTGATGATGGTACCATTGTGCTTAGGTCTGGTAACATACAAGATGGGAAAATATCCTTTTCAGATATTGTCAGGGTTAATGCGCCAATCAAAGAAAGCCTCTTCGTGAAAGAAGACGATATCCTGATGTGCAGCCGTAATGGAAGTGCTTCACTTGTAGGTAAAGTGGCTATGATTCCCGACATTAATGAACCAATGACTTTTGGTGCGTTCATGACTATAATACGTTCTGCCGAGGCAAAATACTTGTACCTCTATTTCCAATCTCAAGATTTCAGAGAACGTGTTAGTGAGGGAAAGTCCTCAACAATGAACCAAATCACGCAAAAGATGCTTGATAAAGTCGAGGTTCCCTTCCCCGACAAAGATGTTCGAGAGACTTTATCGGCCATCGCCTCTCAGGCAGATAAATCAAAATTTGAATTGCGTAAATCAATAGATGCAATAGATAAAGTAATTAAAAGTTTAATTAACAATTAAAATTATAGCCATATGATTGACAGAACAGTAAAATTTCCCCAAATAGGTGATGTGTCAAGTACACAATCGTATGTGCTTGTTGGGGCGAATGGTAGTGGAAAAAGTCATTTGGGAGCATGGATTGAAAAAAATAATGATAAAGTTTTACGTATCTCTGCTCAACGTGCATTATCTATTCCTGATACTATTAACATTATAAATGAAGAGGCTGCATGGAAAAATATATTCTATGGCAATCCCACTCAAACAGATAAAGGTTATAAATGGAAGTGGGGAAAAGAAACATCTACACTAGTAAATGATTATGAAAGTGTTTTATCAAGTGTCTTTTCTAGGGAGACTGATGAACTTCGAGTATTTAAGGATTTGTGCGATAAAGGGGATAAGCCCAATAGATATGAGACAATAGTTGAAAAAATCAAGATGATTTGGAACCAAGTATTACCACAAAGAGAGCTTGTTCTAGAGAAATTTGAAGCAAAAGCAATGTACAAAGAGGAGTTATATAAGGCAGGTTCTATGTCTGATGGAGAAAGGGTTTGTCTCTATCTTATTGCGCAATGCTTAATAACTCCTGATGATTATATTATTGTTGTTGATGAACCGGAAATTCACCTTCATACATCTATAATGAAAAGGCTTTGGGGTGAGATTGAAAGGTATTGTCCCAATAAGACTTTTGTTTATATAACCCATGACTTAAATTTTGCAACCTCAAGGAAAACAGCAACCAAGATATGGGTGCAGTCATATGATGGACATGATAGTTGGGAAATTTATCAGATAGAAGATAATGATGACATTCCAGAAGCTCTTTTCTTGGAAGTATTAGGTACTAGAAGTCCCATTCTGTTTGTGGAAGGGGGAAAAACTAGTTATGATTTGCCTTTATATAAAGAAGTTTTCGGTAATTATTTGGTCATCCCATGTGATAATTGTCGAAAAGTTATAGAGTTGACAAAGGCATTTAATAATGAAAAAGTAAAGTCTTTGCACACATATGATGTAAAGGGGTTAATTGATCATGACTTTTTAACTGATATTGAGAAAGATAGTTATCTAAAACAGAATATATATACATTGGATGTGTTAGAAGTGGAGAACTTATTTCTCATAGAACCTTTGATTAAACTTGCGGCCAAGCAAATAGGTGATAATGAGAATGAAGCATTTCAAAAAGTAAGTGATTTTCTTTTTGAACAAATGGAGCAAGGTAAATATGACATAGTCAACTCTATTTGTATAAAAGAAATAAGACACAAACTAAATTGTTTTTCATCTAAAGGCAATAAAGGCGAAGATATACAAAACGACTTAAATAATCATATTTCTGAAATTGATGTAAATGCGATATTTGTTCAGACTGAAACAAATATCTCAGATATTATTGCAGAAAGGGATTATAAAAAAATGTTGAATGTGTTTAACCATAAGGGAATGTGTCAACGAGTTACTGGTATAATCGGTCTTAAAAAGAAATATCCGCAAGTAGTACTTGATTTGATAAAAGGAGAAAAACGAGATGAGATTATAAGTGCATTATTGGGATACTTGCCAAAGATTGATTGAATTTAAGTTATTCCCTTAGAATAAAGAGCTTAATAAACGGCTAGAATAGATAGATACGTTGATACTGCAGCTTAATTGGATAACTAATTTATTAATAATATGATAGAGAATCTGATTAATGACATAGAGCAGGCTATGCTGGGAGTTTTAAACAACGAGCAAATGAGTCAATTGCGAAAGGTATTGGATTATACTTTTCGTGATATCAACGTATCTTCTAAGAACAATGAAGAGTGTAGTGGAAATAGTGAGTTGATAGATATCTTTTTATCGGCCAAAAGAGTTGAAGGATGTTCGGATAAGTCGATGCACTATTATCGAAGTACGTTAAATAATGCAATCAGGAAAATAGGAAAAAATATTCGTCATATTACGACGGATGATTTGCGTAGTTATCTAAATGACTACCAACTAACAAGTGGGGCAACAAAGGTTACGGTAGACAATATACGTCGCATTTTGTCAAGTTTCTTTTCATGGCTTGAGGATGAGGATTATATTGTCAAGAGCCCGGTACGTCGGATTCATAAAGTAAAAGTCGGGAAAACAGTCAAAGAAACATACTCCGATGAAGCCTTGGAACAAATGCGAGACCATTGCGAAGGCATTCGCGATTTAGCCTTGATAGATTTGTTAGCTTCTACTGGTATGCGTGTCGGTGAGTTGGTCAAACTTAATAGGAACGATATAGATTTTGAAAATAGGGAATGTATCGTTACCGGTAAGGGAGATAAACAACGCCGAGTTTATTTCGATGCTCGTACAAAGATACATTTACAACGTTATTTTGCAGAGCGGATAGATGATAATCCGGCTCTGTTTGTCTCGTTATTAGCACCTTATGACCGCCTACAGATAAGTGGCGTGGAAATTCGGTTACGTCGATTGGGACGTGAATTGAATATTCCTAAGGTACATCCTCATAAATTTCGTCGAACGTTGGCAACAATGGCGATAGATAAAGGTATGCCTATAGAGCAGGTGCAGCATCTCTTAGGGCATCAAAGTCTTGATACAACATTGCAATATGCTATGGTGAATCAGACAAATGTAAAAATGTCTCACCGTAAATTTATTGGTTAGTATGTCGCAATTTATCGAGATGTTTGGAAATCCTCTTTCTTCAAAACAGAAGAATGAGTTGAAGAGGTTAGGACAATGCTGTATTATTAATCCAAGACGACCTAACATTGCTCTTTGCGACACAGATAAAGTCTCTTTTATTCCTATGCCGGCGGTAAGTGAGGATGGATATTTGGTAGATATGGCTGACGAAGAATATGGAAAAGTAAAAAAGGGCTTTACATATTTTGAGAATAATGATGTCTTGTTTGCCAAGATTACACCTTGTATGGAGAATGGGAAAGGTGCTATTGCTTATGGACTTACAAATGGAATAGGAGTGGGATCTACAGAATTTCATGTATTGCGGCCAATTAACGGAATATCTAGTCCTTATTGGCTGTTAACATTAACACGAATGCCTATATTTCGTGAGCGTGCTGCAAAAAATATGTCTGGAACAGGCGGTCAGAAAAGAGTTAGTGCTTCATATCTGAACCATTTTATGGTTGGGTTGCCTGCGATAGAGGAACAAAGGCGTTTTGAAGCAACAAATGCTGTTTGTTTCCATAGCAGAACAAGCCGACAAATCAAAATTTGGCGACTTCAAATCGCAATTTATCGAGATGTTTGGAACCGTTGAGAATAATACCCATAACTTTCCAATTATGACTATTGGTGAGTTTGCAAATTGTTTTGCTGGAGCAACTCCAAGCACATCTCATCCTGAATATTGGGAGAATGGAAGAATAAGATGGATGAGTTCTGGCGAGGTACACAAAGGTCATGTAGAAGATACAGATTCTCGCATTACTGAGCTTGGATATAAGAGCGCAAGTACAAGGATGGTTCCAATACATTCTATTGTAATTGCTATCGCTGGTCAAGGTAAAACTCGTGGTACTGTGGCTATTACAGAAGTTGATCTGTGTACAAATCAGTCTTTGTGTGCTATTGTACCCGACGAGCGTGTAAACTACTCATATCTTTACCATAATCTTCAGGGGAGATATCTCGAACTTAGAGGTCTGTCTGGAGATGTTAATGGTAGAGGAGGTCTTAACTTGAAGATAATCCAAAAGATTCCTGTTATACTGCCTCCAATAGAGAAGCAACAACAGTTTGCATCCATTGCCCAACAAGCCGATAAATCAAAATCTGTCATTCAAAAAGCTTTAGTATATTTGAATGACATACAGAGTGACGAATTAAGGAAAATCGCTTAATTATTAAATTGATAACAATAAAAATCATAGATATGTTTAACGAAGACAATACAGTGGAGCAAATGCTCATAGAAGCTGCAACCCAAAGTAGTTGGCAGTATGTAAAGTCACAGGATATACCTCGTAGTTCTGATTCTGTCCTTGTTGAATCATGGCTATTGGAAGCTCTTGTCAGGTTAAATCCAATAACACGTCAACAAGCGGAGCAAGTTATTTATAAACTCCGTGCTGCTATTACTTGTGGAGGTAATTATGATGAATTGGTGACTGCCAATGACCGTTTTCGTACATTGTTATTTAATGAAAACACAGAGCCTTTTGGAAAGGATGGTGAATATATACCTATCAGATTCTTTAGCGAAGATGCGGTCGAAGATTATTGTGTAGTGACCAATCAATGGGAGTTTCCACGTAGTTCTGTTGAAGGAGGTAAACGTTTGGATTTGGTTTATCTGATAAATGGAATTCCGGTTTGTGTTGGTGAAGTAAAATCTCCTGTTCGCCCTCAGATAACATGGGCTGACGGAGCCATTGATATGCTGCATTACGAAAAGAGCATTCCTGAAATGTTTGTTCCGAATATATTAACCTTTGCTACAGAAGGCAAAGAACTTCAATATGCCGGCATCTGTGCCCCTGTTGACAAATGGGGACCTTGGTTTAAAGATGAAAGTCGTCAGCATGGTACAATAGAGTCGGTTAAAAGTAACGTAATGGGGTTGGTTCAACCAAACCGACTGCTTGACATATATCGTTACTATAGTGTTTTTACAGGAACATCATCAGGCAAAAAAATAAAAATAGTTTGCCGTTATCAACAATATCTAGGTGGTGAAGCTATTGTTCAGCGTGTCTTAAACACATATCGTGAGAAACAAGGTCCGAAGAAAGGTCTTATTTGGCATTTCCAGGGTTCGGGAAAATCATGGTTGATGGTATTCGCTGCCCAAAAATTACGTTTGCAGAATGAATTACATGCTCCCACTGTTGTTATCGTTGATGACCGTATTGATTTGGAAGATCAGATAACGGGCGATTTTACTCGTGCTGATATTCCCAATATAGAACCTGCAAAGACAAAAGAAGAGTTAGTTGCATTTTTCAAGCAGGATCAGCGCAAGATTTTGATAACGACAATTTTCAAGTTCGGAGATGTTGATAGTGTACTGAATGAAAGAGATAATATCATTTTATTGGTAGATGAAGCACACCGAACTCAGGAAAAGGATTTAGGACAAAAAATGCGCAATGCATTACCTAATGCATTTTTCTTTGGCCTTACCGGAACGCCTATCAATAAACGAGATAAGAATACTTTTCAATCTTTTGGAGCTGATGAGGATTTAGAGAAAGGTGGATATATTTCAAAATATACTTTCCAAAATTCTGTTGAAGATGGAGCTACGCTTGAATTGAATTTCCAAACAGTGCCGGTAGAGATGCATCTTAACGAAGCTCAATTACAAGAAGAGTTTGATGAACTGACCGATCAAATATCCGAGGACGAAAAGAACGAATTAGTAAAACGAACTTCTGTTGAAGCATTTTTTACAGCAGAGAAGCGAATTAACGATGTCGCACGTTATATTGTAAATCACTTCAAAGAGTATGTAGAGCCCACTGGAATGAAAGCTCAAGTCGTGGTATATAACCGAGACTGCTGTGTGAAATATAAGAAAGCGATTGATGCTCTTTTGGGTACGGAAGATGCAACCACTATCGTTATGCATACGGCTGGTGATAAAGCTGATGAGTATAAGACATACCGTCGTGATAGAGAACAAGAAAGAAAACTTCTTGATCAATTCCGTGATCCATTGTCACCGATTAAAATGGTGATTGTCACTTCAAAGCTGTTAACAGGTTTTGATGCTCCGATTTTGCAATGTATGTATCTTGATAAACCAATGAAGGATCATACGTTGTTACAAGCTATTTGCCGCACGAATAGAAAGTACAATGTTGATAAGAAATGTGGTCTGATTGTAGATTTCGTTGGTGTATTTGATAATGTAGCCAAAAGTCTTGCTTTTGATGAAGAGACGGTAAAAACGGTTGTAAAGAATATTGATGAGATAAAAGTGTTGATACCTCAATTATTGCAAGAATGTATTGACTTTTTCCCTGGTGTAGACCGGACAATCGGTGGTTGGGAAGGTTTGCAAGCTGCCCAGCAATGTTTACTTGATGAGTCTACAAAAACGAATTTTGCAAAACATTTTTCACGATTGGCTAAAGCTTGGGAAACAGTAAGCCCGGATGCAATGCTGGTTGCTTATCAGGCGGATTATACTTGGCTGGCTCAGGTATATCAAAGTGTACGTCCTGTTAGTACCGGAGGATCACTCATATGGACTTTATTGGGTGCTAAAACCATTGAAATCATTCATCGTAACATTGATACAATTGATATTGGGACTCCACTTGAGGATCTTGTGGTAGATGGAGATGTAATTGATATGGTGTTGGAGCAAGCCAAAGACAATCCTAAAAAGATATTGGAAGTGGAAAAAATGCTTCGTTTGAGGTTAGGAGAGCATCATGGAGACCCTAATTACAAGGCATTTGCTGAGAAGTTGGATGAACTGCGCCGTCATATGGAGGAGAATCTTATAACTAGTATTGATTTCCTCCGAGGATTGCTCACCCTTGCCAAAGAAGTGCTTGAAGAAGAAAAAAACTCAAATCAACCTCTTGACAAGAGGGAACAAGCTAAAGCTGCTCTTACGGAGTTGTTTGAATCAATTAAAACTGAGGATACACCTATCATTGTAGAACGTGTAGTTGCTGATATTGATGAAAATGTAGTAGCTATTGTACGTAAGTTTAAAGATGCTTTTAAAAGCATTACAGCTCAGCGAGAGATAAAAAAGAAACTACGTTCTATTCTGTGGGTTAACTACCAGATTAAAGATCAAGAAGTTTTTGATAAGGCTTATCAGTATATTGAGATGTATTACTAATCGGTTGATAAAATGAATTTGTTATGGCTGTTGAATCACACGATAAGAAACTTGATGACCTCCTAAAAATGGTTGAAGAAGGTAAGGCTCAATTACCCGACTTTCAACGTAGTTGGGTTTGGGATGACACGAAGATATGTAAACTAATAGAAAGTATCACATCTGGCTTCCCAATGGGTGCAGCGATGTTTTTGGCTAATGGTGGTGAGCATATCCGTTTTAAGTATCGCACATTTGAAGGTGTGGATTCTATATCAGAAGTTACACCTGAGTGGCTTGTGCTCGATGGACAACAGCGACTCACAACCTTATATCAGGTCTTGAAGAGTAAGAAAGCAACTAATACTCGATTAGAGACCAATCGAGATACAATTATCAAACGCTATTATTATCTAGATATTCGTAAATGTCTAGACTCTACTGCGGACAGATTGGAAGCAATCATATCTGTATCAGAGAAGAAACAGCTTACAACAAATATAGGTCGTGATGTAACGCTGGACTTATCCACAAGAGAGAAAGAATTTGAGAACCTGATGTTTCCCTTGAATATTACGTTTTCTCATAATGATACGGAAGATTGGCATTATGATATGGAAGACTATTACAAAGGTGATAGAGAGTATAGAAATTTATTCCGTGATTTCTCTCAGCAGATTCTTCGCCCAATTTTAGAGTATAACATACCTATAATTCAGCTTGATAAAGAAACCCCAAAAGAAGCTGTCTGTCAGATTTTTGAGAATGTAAACACTGGTGGTGTACCTCTTACGGTTTTCGAACTCGTCACAGCTACATTTGCTGCTGAAGGACATGAATTGAGAAAAGATTGGGAGAGCATTCGTCATATTTTTGCTCAAAAAGTAAATGGCGAGCTATTGAAAGAAATCACTGGTGCTAATTTTTTGGCAGCAATGACTCTGTTGGTATCATATTATAAAAGAGTGGTTTCAGGTGATGATGAGCGTGTGGCTGTAACATGTAAGAAAAAAGACATTCTTAGGCTTGAATTGAAAGATTATTTGAAGTATCATGACGCTTTGATTAAAGGTTTCTGTGATGCAGCTGATTTCTTAGTACATCAGGGGATTTTCCGTTCCAGAGATCTTCCATATTCGTCACAACTTATTCCACTTGCTGCAATCTTTGCATACGACAACGAAAATAAAAAAATGTTGCATCTTGGAAGCAAACAGGAATTATTGTCTCGTTGGTATTGGTGTGGCGTAATGGGTGAACTATATGGGGGTGCCAATGAAGCTAGATTTGCAACTGATATAATGGGCGTATTCCGTTGGATGGAAGGTGGTGAAATGCCAGAGACTGTATATCGTTCCAATATACAACCAACTCGTTTATTGACCATGCAGACTAGGAATAGTGCAGCGTACAAAGGTGTTATGGCACTTATCTTACAAGATTCACCACTTGATTTTATGACAGGTCATCGTATGGATATAGCATCTTACATTGATGAAGATGCTGATATTCATCATATATTCCCTCAAACTTATTGCGAGAAAAATAACCTTCCACGTATAAAATGGAATTCTGTCATTAATAAGACTCCAATTTATGCATCTTCCAATCGTTCCATAGGAGGACATGCACCAAGTACCTATATTGGAACTATGGCAAATAAGGGATTAAAACAAGTTGAGATACAGGAAGCCATAGAGTCACATAAGGTAAGTTATGCTCATCTTGTATTAGATGATTTCAATGCTTATTTCATAGATCGAGCAAAACAATTGCTTGACAGAATAGAACAAGCGACAGGCAAATCTATCTCAGGAAGAGATAGCGAAGAAACAATCCGTGAATTTGGTGTTGCTTTAATATAGATAGCAATCTGTAACAAATTAGAAAAATATGATTAATAAATAGCTTAAAATAAATGAACTGGAGATTTTGGAAGAAAATATGTGCAAATAATTCGATGGAGGATGATAAACAAGTATCATTAACTCCTGCTCTGCTTAATCGTGATAGTGATAAGAAGCAGTATAGGAGTGTTTTGAATCTTGCACGAAAACTAGAAGAGAAAGACATTTTGAACATTGCTCTTACTGGTCCTTATGGATCTGGTAAGAGTTCCATTCTTCGCTCTTTGATGAAAGACTATTGTAAATACAAATATCTTTCAATATCTCTTGCTACACTAAAGTCGCCATTAGATGATAAAAAGAATAAAATAGATATTGATACGATGAATAATCGTATTGAATACAGCATTCTTCAACAACTTATTTATAAAGAAAAACAAGAGACGCTTTATAATTCCAGATTAAAAAGGATTTATCATAAATCAACTTGGGCTCAATATGCTTTATCTTTTGCAATAATACTTTATATTGTTGCCTTAATTATTGTATTTGAACCATCATTTTTGAAGGTGGATTGGATTTGCAATCGCTTAAGTAATCCGGTATTAAATAAATGGTCTGATATTTTTGCTCTATCATATATATTTGGTGCAACAATAATATTCGCTCAAAAGACTATCAAATCATTAGGGAATAGTAAACTCAATAAGTTAAATCTAAAGAATGGAGAGATTGAATTAAAAGAAAACAAAGAAGATACATCTGTTTTCAATAAGCACATGGACGAGATTGTCTATTTTTTTGAAGTTACTGATTATAATGTTGTGATTATAGAAGATTTAGATAGATTTAATAACACAGATATTTTTCTTAAGTTAAGAGAAGTAAATCAACTCTTAAATCAGTCAAACTCTGTGGGGCGTAAAGTTACGTTTATTTACGCAGTGAAAGATGATATGTTTTTTGATGAAGAACGTACTAAATTTTTTGATTATATCACAACTGTAATCCCAATAATCAACTCCTCAAACTCGGCAGACAAACTGAAAGAGGAACTAGAGATAAAAGGCTTTTCAGATCTTAATGTCGAGGTAATGGACAGTTTGGCTTTTTTTATTGATGATATGAGATTACTGAAGAATATTGTAAATGAATATGCCCAATATAGAGAAAAGCTTGACGAGAAACTTGATCAAAACAAGCTTCTTACTATGATTGTATATAAAAATTATCACCCAAAGGATTTTGCTGATCTGCATAAAGGGAAGGGTGTTTTGTATGATTGTTTGCATAAGAAAAGTGAGTTGTTAATTGAACGTAATAGGCAAATTGATGAACGCATTGGCGTAATCACTAAAAAACTTCAATCTTTAGAAGCGACGCATGCCATGCAAGAAAAAGAATTAAGGTTGATTTATATTGAAGGGTATCGTAAAAAATTATCAAAACAATATAAAAGCAATGTCTTTTCGTTTTTTGTTGAGAACAATTTTATACCTCTTGAAGATATCGCTGAAAATGAAACTTTATTTAATTCATTGATATCGCAACCTTCAATTAGATACCAATATTTTAAGGGATGTCAAATTAACACATATTATGGTCATATTAGATCTTGTTATGATACATCTGAAGATAGTTGCAATGTTCAATTCAGTCAGATAGAGGAAATAGTTAATTCGGACTTTACTTACCATGAGCGATTAGAAGCCTTGCGAGAGGGCGAAAAAAAATATCGTGAACAAATCAAGATACTAGAGTTGTCTCGTAACAATCATTATGCTACTCCAATACATGAATTGTTGCTGGATATTGATATGCAGACGCATAAGATTTTTAGTGAACTCAAAGTCTCTAAAATGCTTGAAGCGTTCTTGAAAGAAGGACTTATAAATGAAGATTACTTTGATTATATCTCTTTCTTTTTTGGTAAGTCAATTAATAAGCATGACCATGATTTTATTCTGGAATTAAAACTTCGGCATAGCTTGCCATATGATTATCATATAGATAAAATAGAACTGTGCGTAAAAAACATTCCTGACAAATGTTACAATGATGTAAGTATATTGAACATTCAGGTGGTTGATTATATTTGTCAACATCTTGAAGAAGAGGCCAATAACTCAAAACTTCATTCGATAGCACAAGTTGTTAAGAATAATAAAAAGTGGGACTTTTTGATTGATTTCTATAAGTCAGTTGAAGATTCGAGCCCGCTTTTCAACCATTTGGGTAGTATCGTTGATGGATTATGGAAGATCTTCGTGAAACAGAATTCCGATGAATTATTCGAGGCTTGGTTGCGATTCCTAGAATTAAACCATTCCACAAAAGAAAGTCGTAACTGGTTGAATAAACACTTCGCATTTATATCTCATAGAGTAGATCTTATAGGTTTTGATACAGTCAAACAAATAATATCGAATGGAAAACTGATTTTTACAGATATAGATGCAGAATCAGGGTGTTTGCTGGAATATGTTGTAGAAAACGAAGCATATATGCTGACACCGGAAAATGTTGTATGCGCATTTGTTCATTATCGAAATGAAAGGGTGGAAACATTGGATAATTATCCTTTAAATGTTACAATACTGAGAAGTTGTAAATCAGCTAAAACAGTATCAGATTATATAGATGAACGTTTTGATGATGCACTAAATAATGTATTTATCACAGATGCAGCAAAACAAGAGAGCATAGAAATTATTCTTGAAATTGTTAATTCTGAAGATATATCAGAGGGAACAAAACGCAAATACCTTTCGGAGCAACAGAATAAAGTTTCTCTTTCTGATGTTAACAATACACAGTGGGAGTCCGCTATTGAAGTTGATATAGTTACACCAGCATGGCCTGAGATATATGCATTCTATGAGAGTCAGAATAATGTAATGATTTCTAGTTTGCGAATATTCATTACGAAGCATATTGATGAATTAACAGATATATCTGAATTGGATGATACTCAGAAAGAACTACTGGCAAACAGTGCTTTGTTGACATCAGGTTTTGAAATGTCGGTATACGATAAACTTATCAAAATCTTTGATGGAGTTACATTTAAGGATGCAGATATTAACAGTGTAGATAACGCTCATTTTAAATCGTTACTTTGTGCCGATATGCTTCCATATAGTACATATTATACGACTACAATTAGAGACAATCATAGTGATGTACTTACTTATTATGTAGATAAGTATTTGGATGAGTGCATTATAGGAATAGAGGAGTTGCCTACAGATATGAGGTTATACAAGCATCTTATGAGAAATCCAAGAGTAATCGGTGAAAAAGCTCTAAGTGTAGTTCAATATTTTCTTCCTCATATTGTGTGGGATAATGAATTGGCAAATATCACTCTTCCTGTGGTGAAAAACAATATTGAAAAATTTGATTATGATACAGAGAAGTACATTTTGGCCGATTCTACTAATTTGCCAGAGCGATTGTCTTTTTTGATAGACTTAATTGAAAAGTATAGAGATGATTTTGACATTGTGACAGAATTAATAGAGTCTTTAGGCGATTCTTATCGAAGTATTACAGATAAATCAAAAAAGGCTACTATAGAAAATAATCACATGAATGAAATGCTTTTAGGTAAGCTAAAAACTATTGGATATATCTCATCATATAGAGAAGATGATGATAAACTTCGTGTAAGTCATAAACGTAATCACTAAATCAAATGCAAGAGAATAGAGGAATTTATAACTAAAGTTATGGAAAGAAAAGGGATTGTTTGATAACGAATAAAATAAAGTCTCAACCGATAGCATTCCTATCCGATTGAGACTTTTCGTTTATTTATCCCTGTCCGAAAACTTCTGTATAATTACAGCAATACCAATCCCCAAAACAGCCATAATAATACAGCAGATAACTGCTCTCCAAATCAATAAGGAATGCAAAATCTCTGCATTTGCACCTATCATGCACACGAAAAAAGAAGATAGAGCAACTACAATGGTAATCAAAATGTAGAATGCCGTATCTGGGATGGGGATGGCATTGCTGGCTTTCTTTATTCTTCGCTCGGCTTCCTTACATTTGCTCTCAATCTGGCTGAGAAAATTGTATAGAAGGGTCGCACCGAATTCTACTGCTAACTTCTGTATTTCTTCAGAAATAATAGGTTTGCACTCATGTATAGAGTCGGATAGATTTTCAACTTCTGTTCTCAGCTTATATACGTTGTCATTCAGGCTGGCAAGTTCCTTTGCGTTGATATCGAGTAACCGCTTTTCTTCCTCCAGATATTCATTCTTGGGAGTGGCTTTTATGGCTTCCGCTTCACTCATTTCCTCGGAAAAATCGAATTTCTTTTTCATGTTCGGTTTCATGGGCTTATCGTTTTAATCCTGTTTTCGTTTTCTTCCCTAACGAACGACCGGCAGCACGAGCGCACCTGCGTGCCCATTGCAAATCGTCTTCGTCCTGGTCTCTCCACGGAAGGTCGCTTTGTGAGTCTCCGCCGCCTCCACCTATTGTTGCATTGGGAGTATCTATCAGTCCGACAAATATAGCTACTGCCATATCGGTAAGTTCCTGACAGTTGGCAATAAACCTGTAATCAAATTCGTCATTAAAACAGTCAAGTATTTTTTCCGGAATATAGAATTTATGTTCCTTGCCTTCATAAGTAAAGACATAAGGAATGATATTCTGATGGTCTGGGCGATATTGGGTATAGTCAATAGGATTAACTCTATGTGTCGCTGCCTGTTGAACGGCTTTGGGAGCATTATTTCTAATGACGGTAGTTGGCTGATGATGCAGTTTTTCCCATGTCGCAGGAAGTTTCGAAATCATAAGATTTCTGCCGATTCCCAATTCTGAAGCCTTGTATTTGGTGTTTCCATTCATGAGGGCATATCCACGAAGAATACCTTTCTTGTCCTCTCTTTCATGGACGGTATAACCTTTCCGTATAAGAGCATTCTTGTACTCATCCCATGACCATGATTGCATCGTTCTCAACACCTCCATACAGTCCCGGTTCACTTGTGGAATGTTGCGATTTCGGATTTGCGCCGCAGTTGTCCACCCTCGTTTCTTTGCCACTCGCTCGGCAGCACGTTGCGCACGAAGATGAATGTTGTGGTCGTTGTTGATATTGCCGTCTTCATCCAAACGGCAAACCGCAGCATGAAGGTGGGGGACTTCGCCTTTGGACTCTGTATGAAGCCAAACCGAGTATTTGCTACCCGCCAAATTGGTCGGACAGGAACGGACTTTTCCGTTCTTGCCGATAATCACTTGTTTGTCGAACTCCTCGGCGAAATCTTGCCAAAGTTTTTGCCAATCTTCGATGTCATAGAATTGGGTATGTTTGGGCGATGGACTCAACTCGATTCTGATAACTGAGTTCTTTATCGGGCGATGCTGGGATAGGGTCAACTGCATTGAGTTCCATATCCCCATAGCATCCGGTTCTGAGGGCAACAGATTGTCCAATACCCGATAAATTTTCTCCGGATGTTTCTTATGCTGTGATTCGCCGGTAATGTAACGGAGGTCGTTGATGCCGTGCGATATGGCTTTAGCTTTTGCAATCATTTTTCTTCGGATTTAAGGTTGGTCGGAATTTTGTTCTTCTCTTTTACAGCATTCAGGAACTGGCAGACACTTTCGGCTACATTGCCAAGTTCCTTGAGCCAGTTGACCATGAACGGAATCTGATTGAACATTGCCATGCGCTGCTTTGTGGACATTCCGTGTAGGGCGGAGGTGTATTTTACGAGGTCTGCCCGACAATCGTCCAGATTCTGCAACAGGACTGCTTCTTCTTTCGTAAGTCTCGCTTTGGGCTTGAAGTTATAGGCACACGACAATAGGTAATCACTTATGGTCATACCGCATTGGGTAGCCATTGATTTTATATACTCCTTCTGAGTAGGAGTGACTTTCGCTCCGATGAAGACGTTTCTGGTTTCTTTAGAGGAGTTCGATGTATTTTCAATATCTTCTTTCATTTGAATCATTGTTATAATTGTGAATAGGTGCGAGCTTGCGAGTACCGCACCGGCGAGGGAACTGAGTAGGCAAGAGTGCCAGTGTACAACCGTAACGTAGTGAGGTTATACCTTGGCATATCTTGCAACAGATACCTGTTGATGCTTTCCGGCAAGCCATATTGGATGTACATACAGAATCGGCAGACGGATTTGAACCAGAAACTAAGATATTCATCTAAAAGAGGGGGATAGAATGAATACCTTGTGTGCAACCCCTGACTACTTTGCTTTATTCTTATATATACGCCCCAACAATAAAGTAAAGTTGAACTCAATAATGGTATTCTGGATTGAAGGCATAATCTTTCCCTTCTTTTATAACCATTTGTTTGTCACTGAGCAATGTTGCGACCTTTACCGCCTTGTTGTGACCGAGCTTTACATTCTGCAATCCGTACCCCTCTTTCAAGCGTTTCAGATACTCATCGTAACTGCCGATGTTTCCATTAGCAAAAGCGGCATCCAATGCTGCGCGATGTACACTCTCTGAAATTTCCTTGTATGGATCAAATGGTTCTTTGGTCGGTCGTCCGATCTTCTTTTCTTTGTGCAGATAATGTTCTACCAGTTCGGGCAGAGCTTCTTCGTTTATACGGAAAGCGAAAGGTTCAAACTCACGGTCGCGGATATGCACGGCTTCAATTACGCTTATGGTCTTGTCCTCTTTATCCACCTCGATCTGCATAATGGTTTCCGCTTTATTGTTGAGTTCAGTGCCGATGTGACCACGAGCATGTTCGTCATTCTTGTTTTGATGTAGTACGGTATGGATGTGAATCTGTCTGTCGTCCGTCCACTGCATGAATTTGGAGATGATATCGGTAGATTCACCGGGAGAATTGATGTCATACAGGAAATCACGAATGCCATCTATGATGACCAATCCCAAATCCGGTATTGTGCCAATGGCCTGTTCGACTATCGCCAGACGTAGTTTAGGGGAAAACTTGCGCAGAGCCATCATGAGCAGATTATCCGGCTTCTTGTCTTCCGGCAATTCAGCCAAACGTAGGATTCGTTTCAATATCTGCTGGCAATGATGTCGTCCTTGCTCCGTGTCGATGTACAGAATATTCCGCTTATTATCGGGAAAAGTGGACCGATAATGAAGAACGGTGCTGTTTCTCAATGCCGATGCGACAATGGCCGATACGTTAAAGGTTTTCTTGCTTTTGGCTTTTCCGATGGACGCACTGAAGTTTCCCAATGTGCCGATAACAGCATCGTCTACCATCAGCACCACTGGCGACTGCTCGTAGGTATTTGTCACGCTCACGATTGACTCCTCCACATAAACCGCCAATTCTTCACATGAAGGAGTCGTATTGTCCGCCTTCTCCATCTTTACCAGTTTTTCGGGTTCGGTTTACGACGATGGGATGCGAGCATAGATTCATTCTCCTCCTCAAAATTTTGCGGAGCCGGATTCTTTCGGGAGGATTCCAGCCATCTATCCAGTTCATCACGATAGATGTAGAGATGTTTTCCTTGTTTTATAACCGGAATATCGTCCTTTTTGACCTTGTAATAAAAGGTTGACAACGGCATTTTAAGATAGGCACAAGCCTCCTGTACGGTCATGGGGACGTGCGTGTTCTCTTTGGTTTCGTACTGCTTGGAAAGTTTTTCCGTCAGCAGATTTTCCATACTTGTGATTCTGTCGCATAGTTCGCCTACCACAGTCGGCAGGTCGTTGAATGTCAGTTGGTCTTTTTCCATATTATACTCTTTTAATCGTTTAATATGCTGCGAACCAACTCAATGAAACCTTGCAGAACAATACAGACTGGATTAATTATTTCGTCTGCATGCGTTTTTTAGTCTGAGTTACTATTATCTGTTTCTAAATGGAAGCGATAATCGCCTTTATCGGGCACGTCAATAGGAATCTGACTAGGAACTTGATCCCGCAAATTAAGTTTGAGATATTCAAGAGTCGCATTTTCGAGTTCGTGAGGAAATGAAGACTTGATAAAAACGACTCTTTTTGCCAATGATACTCCCAAGCGTTCACCTACATTCCATGCCAGATGGCGAAGTCCCGGTGATCTCAGCGGATTATCTATATTGGAGCGAATGGGTTTGTATAAATCGGATCTATCACAGGCCATATACTCAATATTAGAAATGAGGATTACAATAGCTTCTTTAGACAGATAAGGTGCGGTTTTAATAGTTACATATTCACGAATAGCATTCATGACTTCTACTTGTTTTTCTGCTTCTTTCTTTTTGATGTTCTCTCGTATTATGTCATAATTATCTATAACTGAATGATTGGGCTGTTCAATAGTTTGAGTTTCATCTGGACAATCGGTTTTTATTTCGAAACCAGAGTCAGTAATAATAGGAGATTGCCGGTCAAAAGAAAAATTGATTGGATTCTTCGTCAGCCATGTGTAGAAAAATCGTTGCAGTAGACCACACAATAGGATTGTAACCACAAGGCCGATTATAACTGGAGTCGTTATTGTTGTGGTATTGATTTTGTGATAAGTGAATAGGTAAGTGTCTACTGCCACATAGGCAATTACCAATAATGCAAGAATAAAACTTATCCTCTTGGTCCGAATTTGAGTATTATTTGTCATCTACTGCAAGTATTTGAAATGGTTATATGGCAAAGTTATGTGCTATATTCCAGATATATATAATTAGTGACGACGAATCGCTCAATATTTGTAAAAAATAACGGTTAGAGTATGATTTCAGACTAAAAATCATACTCTAACCGCTTAAAAATAGGGATAATTGGCTGTCAGTCCTTCCGTGTCAATGTAATCTTCTTGCTGGCTTCACGTTTGTTGGCATCCACGACTTTGATATACCTTTGAGTGGTGGTGATACTCTTGTGCGCCATGATGCTCTGTATTGTTCGGATGTCCGTTCCGGCAGCTGCTTGTAGCGTTGCAAATGTTCTACGATAGGAATGGAAGGTTATATTTTTGGTGATTCCGGCAGAACGAATCCACTCTTTCATCGGAATTTGCGTCCAACTACGCATAAGTCCCTTGAATACCAAACCTTTCTTTTCAGAACTATAGCCTATCAATCCCAATGCTTCTTCACTAATAGGAATGATATCTTCCGCTTTGTTTTTTTGTGTAATGATATGTACGCATTTCCCTCCGGCTGAATAGTCTACAATATCTTCCCAGCATAGTGCGAGAATATCACTGATACGTAAACTGGTCATACATGAAAATAGCGATGCTATTTTCAGAATGGGCTTCTTGCACGGTGTTTCAGCCAACTTGTACAGTTCATCTACAGACAGATACTCTTTAACAACGTCCTCCGTTTCAATCTTATCCAAAAAATCATTGACATTGGTCTTTATCATTCCATTGCGGTAGAGTATTTTCAGGAATCCCCTGAAGGTAGACCAGTATCCCGATGCGGAGTTTCGTGTTATGCGTCCTTTACGTCTCAGTTTCTTAGCCGTGAGCAGATACTCCCGAAACTTGTTGCAAAGGTCTATGTCAATCTCTTCAAAAGTACACTTACCATGTACGAAGTTGTTGAAATGCAGATAGACAAACTCCCATTTCTGGTCATGCTTACGGAGTTGTTTGCGATAATGCTCCAAGAAGTCTGCCTTGAGTTTGTACTTGTCAAAGAAGTCATACCGTTCATTGACAACTGACTCGAACCTGCGGCAACGGATGGCTTCGGCTTTCTCGGTCATTACCTCGTTGAAATTCTGTTCACGTTTGTTTCTCGGATTGGCATAGACATAGATGCCAAGCGATTCATGACGGATAACTTTCATAGTCTCTTTGTCTCGATACCCAGGATAATAATCTAAATAGAAAGACATCATTCTACCTTTTAACGGACGTGTTCTTAACGTTACTGTTTTACATTCATGCATACTAATATATTTTTATGGTTATTATTAATTCGCTGGCAAAACTCTGTAATGTAATCATGCAGATTACCTACAGCAGAGATTAATTTTTGAATAATTAATGGATTGCGACAAATTAGATTATTTGTGAACACCCATAACCCTGTCAAACTCCACTTTTAGGAATCGGACGAACCGTCCGTTCTTCTCGCGGTTTATCTGATGGAATTGCAGAATACCGTAAACTGAATCACGAGAAAGTTTGAATTTCTCCATCGCCTCCTTGACGGTGTAGTATTCCGCTTTGCTCTCCTGTTCCTTTGAGATGTCGAAGTGGAGCTTTGAGTAGAATATCTGCCCATGTTCCTTCTTGGATGGGATATTGTTCCTATACACTTGCGAACGAATGGCGACACGTGTCATGCCGTACTTCTCCTGAATTTCTTCCGGGGTGTACCATTCGGTCAGGTCGGAATCCACCTCGTATTTGGCAAAGGCAGCATCGATATGTTTTTTGCTATAATAGTTGAACTGGCGAATACGGACTTTGGGGATATTGTTCTCTCGTGTATATGCCCAAATCCATTTTTGCGATACTTTGTACTTTTCGGAAATTTGCTCGGCAGTGTAGTACTCAGTTATATCAAGATCATCTTTTACTCTTCTTCGTTTATAGGGGCGGGTTTTGAGCATCAGTTCAATATCGGCTCTGCGAATGATTGACATCCTTGCACTGATTCTTGAAGCTCTTAACTTATCTTCTTTGACGAGTTTATAAATGTATTGGCGAGAAACGCCCATCAACTGTGCGGCTTGTGCAAAAGTAAAGTAGTCTTGATGGTCAAGTTTACTTTTGACTTCTATCAAATCCTGTAACTCACGAAGTTCGAGTCTTCGTTCTCTCATACGATGTTTGTAGCCTTGACTGGCACATTGGTGGCTACAATAATTAGTGGTAGTTTTCTTCGC
>OCHK01001167.1_pt1 | contig 21462 bp, 15 predicted proteins | sample 1538551 | NCBI WGS metagenome assembly OCHK01 (sample SAMN04571707, study PRJEB22368) | human gut metagenome | biome: human gut; material: stool | host: Homo sapiens | place: Luxembourg | collected 2012-08-31
CGAAAAGCTCGATCTTGGTCATGACGGCTTTTTTTATTGCCGCGACGCGCGCGCTGCGCGCCTCGAGATACGAAAGTCCGGCGGCGGTGCTCTCAGCCATAGCACCTGCGCCCGCAACGCAGAGATCGGTGAAAATATTCACCTTTGCAATGCCCTCGCGAATGGTGTTTCTGAAATCGTCGTCCGAAAGTCCCGAGCCGCCGTGCAGCACGAGCGGTGTGCCGACGCGCGCTCGTATCTCGCGGAGCCTGCCGATATCGAGCTTCGGCTTTGATTTGTATGCACCGTGCGCCGTGCCTATCGCAACGGCAAGCGCATCGACGCCCGTTGCGGCAATGAAGTTTTCAGCCTCCTCGGGCGTTGTGTAGCGGTCGCTCACGGCATTGTCGCCGGAGGCAGCCTCGCCGACGTGTCCTATCTCGCCTTCCACGGTCGCACCGAATGCGTGGGCGATCTTTACGACCTCGCGCGTTGCCGCGGTGTTTTCCGCAGGGTCGCCCGCCGAGCCGTCGAACATTATGCTTGTGAAGCCGAGCTTCAGTGCCTCCATGCAGCGCTCGAATGTGAGCCCGTGATCGTAGTGAACGACAACGGGGACCGACGCCCTTTTTGCCGCCGCAATGACCGAGGGGGCTATCAGCGAAAGCTCGCCGTAGGGCAGAAGCACCTCGGCAGTGCCGATTATGATGGGTGAGCGCAGCTCCTCGGCGGCGGATATCGCCGCTTCGAGCATATCTGTGTCTATCGTGTTGAAAAGTCCGACGCCGTAATGCTCCCGCTGTGCATCCTTCAGAACATCGTTGAGATTGACTAACATTTTTCCCTCCGTTATATGATTTATTTTTCTTCCTTTACCGATCTCACCTTTGAAAAATCAAAGTGCAGGTAGTATATCAGGGTTATCACGCAGCAGGTGAACCAGCCGACGGGGTAGCTTATCCCTATGGGTATCAGCTCGTTTGAAACAAAGCGCGACATTATGAAAAGGTAGACCTGACGTACGCCGATGAAGGAAAAGAGCATTATGAGCATCGGCGTGCGGCTGTTGCCGGCTCCGCGCAGTGCGGCGGAGAAGATCTGGTTGACAGAGCAGAAGAGATAAAAGGGCGTGATGCAGCGCAGCAGCAGCGTTGCGGTGCTCACGATATCGGGGTCGCCGTTGAAAACGCCCGCTATATACGGCGCAAATATCATTACGGGGATCATTATGGCTATCGAGCAGCCGGTCGACATGAAATACGCGAGCCGTGTGCCCTTTTTGGAGCGTTCCACATTGCCGACGCCGAGGTTTTGCCCCACAAAGGTGGTGGTGGCGAGCGCCAGCGACTGTATGGGAAGGAATATGAACTGATCGACCTTCGAATAGGTCGTCCAGCCGCCGGTGTTGACCGTCATGCTGCCTTCGGTGCCCGCTATGTAAGACTGAACGAACACGTTGGCAAAGGCGGTGAGCGCCATCTGTATTGCCGAGGGAATACCTATGTTTATTATCTTTTTCAGCATCCCGGTGTCGATGCGCAGCCGGGAAAGGTGCAGCTTTACGCAGGACTTAGTGCGGAAGAGGACGGTGAGCGTGAGTACAGCCGAAATGAGCTGCGATATGACTGTTGCGAGCGCGACGCCCGCGACTCCCATTTCGAGCACAAAGACAAAAAGCATATCGAGCAGGGTGTTTGTTATCGCACAGGCGATGAGAAAGTAAAGCGGCCGCTGCGAATCTCCCACGGCACGGAGTATGCCCGCGCCCATATTGTAGAGCATGAGCCCTATGACGCCGGAAAAATATATCCTGAGATATGTTTCGCCCGCGCCGTACATTTCTGCGTAGCCCTCGCGCTCGTTGTCGAGCATGACGTCGAGCATTTCGGGCGCAAGTATCACGCCCGCCACGGTGAATACCACAGCCATGATGAGCGTCATGACCATTGATGTATGGACCGCACGCAGCACGCCGTCGTCGTCATGCGCGCCGAAATGACGCGATATCACGACTCCCGCGCCGCTTGCCAGCCCGGAGAAGAAGCCGATGAGTATATTTATGATAGGTCCGATGCTTCCGACCGCGGCATAATCGCCCGCGATGCCGGTCTGACCGATGACCCATGTATCGACCATGTTGTAGAGCTGCTGAAACAGGTTTCCTATCAGCAGCGGAACGGCAAAGGTCAGCAGGTTTTTTGCAATGCTGCCCTGTGTCATGTCAAGCTCGGGCTCTTTTCCGAACCGCCTTTTCTTTATGCTTTCTGTCGCCATTGTGATCCTCTGTTATGCGATGCCGGCTGCCCCGCGCACGGCGCGGCGGCGACCGGACTCTTTAAGTATACCACATTGCGCGCGAAAATGCAAGCGGAACAACGGCGATATTGCGCGGGAGCTGTCATATTTCCTCCTTTTCAAGCTCACGGGCAACGGCGCGCATAGCTTGTGCATCCGCCTTGCACACGGCGCGGTCATAGCTGAGGAGCCCGTTCGTTTCGTCCTCGACGTCGGAGAGCTGCGTATATATGGCAGCCGAAAGCCCCCGAGCCTTTGCGGGGATGATTTCGTCGCGATAGAGCTTTTCAAGCGCATCGGTGAATTCGTCCCTGTCGTCGAAAAAGCGGTAGCCGTAGGTCTTTTCGGTATTGAAAACGTGCCCTGCGGGCTTGTACGAATATCCGCCGAACTCGGAAAGCACGATGGGTTTGTCACTTTTTCCGATCTTTACGGGCTTGAAATAGACGTGCAGGCTCATTACGTCGCTCTCGCGGCATTCGAACCAGCCCGACGTCGTGTCGATAAAGCGGGATCGATCCAGCTTTTTCAGCCTGCGGTATTGCTCTGCGGCGCAGAACTGCCCCCAGCCCTCGTTGAATATCGTATAATAGCATACCGACGGGTGCTTCTTCATACGCCGCACCGTTTCCTCCATCCCGCGCACGAATTCACGGCGCGTTTCGGCGCTGCGGTGCATAAAACGGTCGCAAAGCCGCTTTACCCCTATCGTCGGCAGTGCGGTGTCGCGAAGGAACGAGTAATCCCCGTTGTTCACCATGTCCTGAAATACGATCATGCCGAGGCGGTCGCAGGCGTAATAGTAAAGCTCGGGCTCGACCTTTATATGCTTGCGCAGGGTATTGAAGCCGAGCTCCTTCATTGCGCGTATGTCCGCGTCGAAGCAGTCGGGTGAGGCGGGCGTAAAGATGCCGTCGGGAAAATAGCCCTGATCGAGCACGCCGTGGAAGAAATACGGCTTTCCGTTGAGGCAGAGGCGCGGGTAGCCGCCGACCGTTTTTATATCGAGCGTGCGGACGGCAAAATACGTGCTTACGCAGTCGTGAGCCGTTCTGACCTCCGCGTAGTAGAGATACGGGTCCTCGGGCGACCACATGCGCGGGGAGTCGAGTGTGAATTCCGCTTTGTCGCCCGTAAACGGAATGTCAAGCACTCCGTCGGGCGTAGTTATGCCGATGCTCCCTCCGTCGGCGCCCCCGATGTGCATAACGACGCTGCCGCCGTCGGTCTCCGTAAGTATGTCGCGTATGTATTCATGCGGGACGGTCTCCGCCCACACGGTCTGCCATATGCCCGACACCGGAGTGTACCACATACCGCCGCGCCGGTGCTTCTGTTTTCCCCAGGGGAGGATGTGGCTGTCAAGGTGATCCTCAACGCGCACGGTCAGCGTGTTTTCGGCACGCAGCGCGTCGGTCACGTCAAATGTAAACGGCTCATAGCCGCCGCTGTGGGTGCCGAGGTGTATGCCGTTGAGATAAACGGCGGCTGTCTGATCCGCAGCGCCGAAGTGCAGCAGCACTCTGCCGCCGTCGGTCATCGTCGGAGCGGCAAATGTACGGCGGTACCAGAGGTATGACTCCTCGGGAAAGCATTCGCCGATGCCGGAGAGCTGTGATTCGGGCGGGAAGGGCACGCGTATGCGGCGGTCAAATGCCGCCGGGACATCGGGGGAGCCCGAAACGGTGAACTCCCACTCGCCGTTGAGGTTCAGAAATGAATTGCGCCTGAGCGTGGGGCGCGGATATTCGTTCCAGGGCGTGCCGCAGAGCGTGCGCCCGGCTTCGGTCATGAGCAGATTGAATTCAGGCATTCTTTTTTTCCTTTCTTTGCAGGGCGAATACCGCAGCAAGCACAGGCAGAACCGCGACTGCGGCGATAAGGGCGGCGAGGAATATATTGCGGTTCGGCACGAACGAGGTCGTGCCGTCGCCGTTGAGGACGGTCCCCGCGCCGCGAAGCACTGCGGCGCCTATCGCGGGACCTATGATGCCCGGCACGAGCACCTGCCCGACGATGCGCAGTCCCTGAAACATTCCGGCGCGGTGGGGCGGGGTATAGTCCCGCAGCATTGCACCGAACACCGCCATTCCCGCAAGATAGCCGCTCATCATGAGAAGCGATCCGATAAAGACAGGTGCGGTCGAGCGGAAGAAAAACAGCACGACATACCCTGCCGCAAGCAGAGCAAGCGCCGGCAATACCGTCATGCGGAAGCCGCGCCTGTCATAAAGCTTGCCGAAAAGGACCGTCGTCACGGCGGCAATAACTATTGCGGGCGCCATTACGAGCACGTAATCGTCCATTCCGAGCGAAACGCTGTAATAAAGGATGAGGTAGGGCATAAATATCTGAATGGATATGCCGAAAACGGCAAACGCGCCGAGAACGGTGTAAAGTATCCTGTTTTCGCGCACGACCGACGGGCAGAAGCCGTAGAAGATATTGCGGAAGTAATTCCCGTTCTCGGCGGCTGGCTTTACCTCGCCGTCCTTTATGAGAAAGAGCCCCGCAATGCCGACCGCCAGCACGACGGCGCCGATTATCGTGTATATAGTGACCCAGCTCGAGGACTTGTCAAGGTCAAAGGGCATAAATCCGCCGAATACCGCGAGTATGGCGATGAGGGGCATCATTGCGTTGATGCCCTCCGCCGAGCCGCGGTTTGTTGCGTCGGTGGAGTCGGTGAGCCACGCGTTGAAGCAGGCGTCGTTGGCCGACGAGCCGAAAAATGTCATAACGCAGTCCATTATTATGACAAGAGACACGCCCACCGAGGCTGCGGATGCCGCTGCGGGGAATATTTTTTCTATCACGTCGGTGCGGATGAGGGCGAAGCTCCAGATGGATATGCCCCAGAGTATGTACCCGCCCGCAATAAAGAGCCGCCGCTTGCCGAGCTTGTCCGACAGCGCGCCGATAAAGAGCGTCGTAAGCGTTGCGGCAACGGCGCTTGCGGCGACCATTACCGAAATATCCCGTGCGCTCGCGCGGAACATACGGTATATAAAAACGTTGAAGTACATATTTTCGACGACCCACGCGACCTGGCCCACGAAGCTGAACACAGTCAGCGCAAGCCAGAAGCGCGGCGAGAGCTTTGTTTTTTTCATAGTCATGCGACCGCCTTTTTTCTTCATTACAAAAAGTATAACACAAAAAGCGGGATAAAGCAAGACGTACCCGTTAACTTCACCGCAGTGAAGTGCGCGGTGTTCCTCCGTCTGCTTTATTCCGCTTTTTTGCGGGCGTGTGCCGCCCTCAGTGCTTTGTCTTTCCGAGATACGCTTCCTTGACCCGCTCGTCGGCAAGCAGCTCTGCGCCCGTGCCGGACATGATGATGTGCCCGGTCTCGATAACGTAGCCGGTGTGCGCGATCTTGAGCGCCATGTTTGCGTTCTGTTCGATGAGCAGCACGGTTATCCCGTGGCTGTTTATCGTTTTTATTATCTCGAATATGTTTTTTACGACAAGGGGAGCAAGCCCGAGAGAGGGCTCGTCCATCATTATGAGACGCGGGCGGCTCATAAGCGCCCTGCCGACAGCCAGCATCTGCTGCTCGCCGCCCGACAGCGTGCCGGCAAGCTGCCAGCTGCGCTCCTTGAGGCGCGGGAAGAGGGAATATACATACGCTATGTCGTCGGCAATGCTGTCGCGGCGCAGATAAGCGCCGATGCGCAGGTTTTCAAGCACCGTGAGGTTTGCAAAAACGCGTCTCCCCTCCGGCACGAGCGTAACGCCCTGCGAGACTATCCTGTCCGGTGACTGCCCCGTGATATCCGAGCCGGAGAACACGATCTTTCCCGACTGCGGCTTCGTTATGCCGGCGATCGAGCGCAGTATGGTCGATTTTCCCGCGCCGTTCGCGCCTATGAGGGTAACTATCTTTCCCTCTTCAACATCAAACGAAATGCCGTCCACGGCGCGGATGCCCCCGAAGCTCACGCGGAGGTCACGTATTTCAAGTATGTTACTCATCGTCGTCAGCCACCCCCAGATAAGCGTCTATGACCTTGGGGTCCGCCTGTATTTCCGCAGGCGTGCCCTCGGCTATCTTCTTCCCGAAGTCTATGACGCAGATGCGGTCGGAGATATCCATAACAAGGTTCATGTGGTGTTCTATAAGAAACACGGTAAGGTCGAATTCGTCGTGTATGCGGCGGATGAAGGAGGTCAGCTCCTCGGTCTCCTGCGGGTTCATGCCCGCAGCGGGCTCGTCGAGCAGCAGAAGAGAGGGCTTTGTCGCCAGCGCGCGCGCTATTTCGAGCTTGCGCTGCTTGCCGTATGGCAGAGAGGTCGCTGCCTCATCCTTTTCGTCCTCAAGACCGACTATGCGCAAAAGCTCCGCGACCTCGTCGCGCATGGCGCGCTCCTCCTTGCGGTTTAGCATGAATGTGGCGCTCAAAAGGTTTGACGTGCGGCGCATATGCGTTGCAACGAGCACGTTTTCGAACACCGTCATCGACTTGAACAGGCGGATGTTCTGGAATGTGCGCGCCATGCCGAGGCGGGTTATCTCGTCCGGCGTTTTTACGACCGAGCGGTGATACATCCCCGCGTTTTCGCCGGCATAGAGCTTTTTCATCTTGCCCTTGGGGTGATTTTCGAGTATCAGCTTGCCGTCAAAGTATATCGCGCCGTTCGTCGGCTGGTATACTCCGGTAACGGCATTGAACGCCGTGGTCTTGCCGGCTCCGTTGGGACCTATGAGCGAGACTATCTCGCCCTTGCCGATGCTCATCGAAAAGTTGTTCACGGCTACGACGCCGCCGAACTGCATCGTTACGTTTTCAAGACGGAGCAGATCGTTCATTCGGCATCCCCCGCTTTCTTTTTGTTTTTGCCGAACAGCCCGGCGATCCTTCGCGGTATTGCCGCAATGCCGCGGAAGAGCCGCAGCGAGCTGAATTCACGGTCGCCCATTATACCGCGGCGGAAGAAGAGCACGAACATCATGATTATGACCGAGAATACGACGAGGCGGAAGCCGTTGCGGAATATGGGCGAGGATATGCCGAGGAATTTGCCGCTGTCAAGCCCGCGCAGCCACCATTCCTGCGATGCGATGTAAAGGAAGCTGGCGAGAACCGAGCCGGTGATCGAGCCTATGCCGCCGATAACTACTATGAGCAGGATCTCGTATGTCAGCGCCGAGGTGAAGGGCGCCGCGTTGGTCGAGCCGATGTAGACGGCATACATTGCGCCGCCGATACCGGCAAAGAAGGAGCTGACGATGAAGCTTATCATCTTGTGGCGGGCAAGGTTTATGCCCATTGCCTCGGCTGCGATCTCGTCATCGCGTATCGCCTTGAACGCGCGGCCGTAGGTCGAGCGTATCATCAGTGCGATGACTCCTATGCAGGCGAAGGCAAGGATGAAGAAAGGAATGACGAAGGATATCTTTTTGAAGGGCGTGTCACTGAGGCTGTCCTTGAAGGTGCCGAGGTTGCTTATCGGGAAGGAGCCGTTCGTGACTCTGCCGAGCTTATCCCACTGTATGATGGTGCGGAGTATCTCCGCAAAGCCGAGCGTGGCAATGGCAAGATAGTCGCTTTTGAGCTTGAGGACGGGCAGTCCGATAAGAAATGCAAAGAGCGCGGCAGCGACGCCGGCAAGCAGTATCGACACGATGATGGGCAGGCGGAAATCAATAAGAGGTTCGCCCGAAAAACCGTACACCATTGCACGGCTGGCGTCGTCTACCGAAAATATGGCGTAAACATATGCGCCGATCAGCATGAATCCTGCCTGACCGAGCGAAAAAAGACCGGTAAAGCCGTTGAGCAGGTTCATCGAGACCACGACCACGGCATAAACGCAGCCCTTTTGCAGCACCTTGACGATCATGTCGTAGGAGTGCGACGTTGCATCGACCGTGATGAGCAGCGCGACGAGCAGCGCGAAAAGTATCATGTTGCCGACGGCGTTGCGCTTTTTATCCGTCGGCTTTTGCAGCATTTTCATTTCGCCGCCTCCCATCAGACTTTTTCCGTCGTTCTCTCGCCGAAAAGCCCGGTGGGCTTTACGCAGAGAATGACGATGAGCAGCGCAAACGTGAAGGCGTCCGAAAAGGTCGTCATGCTCACGCCGCCGATATTTACCGCGCGTATCAGGTTTTCGCATATGCCGATGATAAACGCGCCTATCACCGCGCCGGGGATCGAGCCTATGCCGCCGAATACCGCCGCAACGAAGGATTTGAGCCCCGGCATCGAGCCGGATGTGGGTATTACGGAGGGGTAGTTCGTGAAATACAGTATCGAACCGACCGCCGCGAGCAGCGAGCCGATGATGAACGTCACGCTTATGACGCGGTTGATCTTTATGCCCATGAGCTGCGAGGTCTCAAAGTCCTTTGAAACTGCGCGCATGGCGACGCCGATCTTGGTGAATTTGATTATGAGCACCAGCGCCACGACGAGGATGAGAGTCAGCACCGGAGTTATGAGCGTTACGCGCTTTGTCGTTGCGCCGAATACCGATACCGGGTCTGAAAGCCACGGTATGGCGGGGTATGTCTTGGCAAGTCCGCCCGTGGCGTAAAGTGCCACGTTCTGAAGCATATATGATACGCCGATGGCGGAGATCATGACCGACATACGGGGTGCGGTGCGCAGGGGCTTGTATGCGGCGCGCTCGATGGCAAACCCGAGCAGCATCGTCATTACGAGCACGAGGGGTATCGAGGCGTAAAGCGGCAGTTCTGCCGAAGCGTATACCATTATAAGCCCCGCCGCCATGAATATGTCGCCGTGCGCGAAGTTTATAAGGCGCAGAATGCCGTATACCATTGTATATCCTATCGCGATCAGCGCATACTGACCGCCGATGGAGATACCGGCTAAAATATAATCCATAAAAATCACCCATACAGGACGTGAGACAAGTATATTTCAGCCCCACACGGCGCCGAATGTATCACGCTTTTTGAGATATGTGCCTGTCGGACGCACCTCGGGGCGCATCCGCATAAAACAGTCCGTGCCAAAGGCCATTGCGGAGCATGACCTTTGGCAGCAGACATTTTCTATCGGGAAGTGTCCGGGATCAGACGCCCTGCTCCTTCACAAAGACCCACTGACCGGTCTTTGTGTCGGCAGCCTTGATATAGGCGACCTTGCGGTCGGCGTCGCCGTTCGTGCCGTCGAACTTGATGTCGCCGGTCACGCCCTTGTACTCAACGCCCCAGAGTGCCTCCATGATCTTGGCGGGTTCTGTCGATTTTGCCTTTTTGGCTGCTTCGAGAGCTACGAAATACGCGTCATATCCCATCGCCGAGACTGCGGATACGATGTCGTTGCCGCCGTTGTTGGTGAGGTTGGCGGCGTCGGCGTTCAGCCATTTCTTGAAGCCGTCGTCAAACTCCTTGTTGCCGCCCTCCTGATAGAAGGTGGTGATGTTGATGGTAACGTCCTTGCCCTTGGCAGCGTCGAGAATGACGTTGCTGTCCCATGTGTCGCCGGCGTAGATCGGTATGCCCGCGTTCTGGGTCGCAACAGCCTCAATGATGAGCTGCGCGTAGGAGATGGAAGTCGGTGAGAAGATAGCCTCGGCACCGCTTGACTTTGCGTTGGTTATGTAAGAGGTAAAGTCTGCCTGGTTCGCGGGGAAGTTGTCGGCTATGACCTTGCCGCCCAGTTTTTCGAACGCGGTCTTGAAGCTGCTGGCAAGACCGAGGTCGTATGCGTTGCCGAGCTCGGCAAGGGTGTAGGCGGTGCGGATGCCCTGATCCCATGCGTAGTTGGCAAGCACCGCGCCCTGGAAGGGATCGAGGAAGCAGATGCGGAAGTAGTGCCTGTTGCCCTCGGTGACCTGAGTATTGGTGCAGGTGATGCCGATGGCGGGGATGCCGGCTTCCTTGAAAACGGGAGACGCGGCAATGGATACCGACGAACCGTATGAGCCGAGGACCACAGACACGCCCTTGTTTACAAGCTCGGACGCGGCGGTGCTCGCCTTGTCGTCTGCCGACTGGTTATCTACCTCAACGAGTTCGACCTTGTAGGTCTCACCGTCGATCTCTACCGTCGGCTGTACGCTGTTTGCGTATTTGATGCCGAGGGATTCCTGTTTGCCGCCCGCGCCGTTGGCGCCGGAGGCAGGCTCGAATATGCCTATTTTGAGAACTTTATCGCCGCCCTTGCCGTCGCCGCAGGCAACAAGGCACGCCGCAAGCATTACTGTGACAAGCACAAATGCAAGAATTTTTTTCATTGTTTCATTCCTCCGATCGAAAGATCAGCTTTTCACGCGCATATTGCAGCTGATATGCAACATTTTGATATCTGACTTTCATTTTTTCATGATTATACCCTCAAAACGGCGTTTTGTCAACCCAAAAATGAATAAAAAAAGGGCGGCGGGGGCATTTTCTGCTTTTTCCACAAAAAAGCAGCTTCAAACGATCCCGCCGTGGTATTATTTGTTCATATTCAGTTTGCTTTTTCGACCGCAGCCGTGCGTTCGTTTATCTTCTTTATGATATCCGGGTCGAATTTGAACTTTCTCCCGTATGTCATAAGTCCGTTCTGCTCCTGCTCTACGTCATAAAGCTGGGTGTAGCAGAAGCCGAGGATGTATTCGTTGTCAAGCAGCGCGTCGGTCAGCCCGCGGTAGCGCTCGATGAATTCCTCTTCGGTCTTGGGTCCCTTGCCGTAGCCCCAGCCCGACTCGCCCTCGGGTATCCATGCTATGCCGCCGTATTCGCTGACGAAAACGGGCAGCTTGCCGTCGTATTTCTGTCTGTCGCGGCGTTTGGGGTTGCGCTGTATCTGGTCGTTTACGATCCCATCGGATATCTTTTCGTAATAGCTGCGGAAAAGCTCGGGGTTCTGCTCGTAGTCGTGTACGTCGAATATATCGGTCTCAACGTGGTAGTTTCCGCTCGTGTCTATGACGGGGCGCGTGGGGTCGAGCGCTTTTGTCACGCGGTAAACGGTCGAGAGCACGCTGTTGTCCTGCGGTCTTCCGTCGCGGTCCCATGTCTCATTGAAGGGGCACCAGCCGATTATCGACGGGTGGCTGTAGTCGCGCGCGACAGCCTCGAGCCACTCGGGGAGGAAGTACTGAATGTTGCCGGCAGAGCTTACGTCAAAGCCCCAGTTGCCCTGCTCGCCCCAGCAGAGGTAGCCGAGTCTGTCCGCCCAGTAGAGGAAGCGCGGCTCAAACACCTTTTCGTGCAGGCGCGCGCCGTTGAAGCCGAGGCGCATCGAGTTTACGATATCGCTGCGCAGATCGTCATCGGTCGGTGCGGTGTAAACGCCGTCGGGATAAAAGCCCTGGTCGAGCACCCATCTGCCGAACACGACTCTGCCGTTGAGGGTGAATTTTCCGCCGTCGAGCGAGACGCATCTCAGCCCGAAATAGCTGCCCACATGGTCGAGCACCTCGCCGCCGCGCGAGAGGTCGAATACGATATCGTAGAGGTTGCCCTGGCCGACATCCCAGAGATGGCGTTCGGAGAGGCTCACGGCAAAGTCAACGGTGCGGGCGCCGATGTTAACGGCTTTGGCACTGCCGACTTCTCTGCCGTCAAACAGCACGCGCGCCGAAAGGTCGGTGCCGCGGAAGTCGCCCTCAAGCACGCAGCCGACGGTAACGGAGTCGGTCGCGGTATCGGGGGTGAGCTTAAGCTCCTTTATATAGCATCTTGCGTCTACCGCCTCAAGCCACACGGTCTGCCATATACCGGTTGTTCTTGTATAAAAGCATCCGTAGGACTCATAGCGCGAGCTTTGCTTGCCGGCGGGCTGAAGGTGAGAGCGGAGGTCGTCGGATGCCGAGAGCGTCACGGTGTCGCCCTCACCGGTGAGAAGGTCGGTGATATCGGTGCAGAAGGGGGTGTATCCGCCGCGGTGCTCGCACGCACGCTTGCCGTTTATATACACGGTCGCGTGATAATCGACGGCGCCGAAGTGCAGGAGTATCCTCTTGCCCTTCCATTCGTCGGGTATCTCGAGCGTGCGCTTGTACCATACGCACGCCATAAAATCGCGGTGCCCTACGCCGGAGAGCCTGCTCTCGGGGCAGAAGGGAACGGTTATCCTGCCCTCAAGCGTTCTGTCCTTTTCGTAAAGTCCTCTTTCGGCTCCGCTTTTCGAGTTGTCGATCTCAAACTGCCATTCGCCGTTGAGGCAGAGCCAGTTGTCTCTTACAAGCTGCGGACGGGGGTATTCGTTTCTCGGTATCATTTTGTTTTCTCCTTTTCGGGGTATATGCGGTCGATGGATTCACACGACCTGAAAAATATAGAATTTCAGATAATCGGTCTCCGGCACGTTCCAGAGTATTGGGTGGTCGCACGCCTGCTGTCGCACTTCTATCTGGCGCAGCCCGACGTCGGCGTCTCGCGCCGCTTCGCCGAGCATTGTAACAAAGAGCGGGTTCGGCATAAAATGAGAGCAGGAGCAGGTCGCAAAATATCCTCCGCGCGGCAGCGCTCTCATTGCGCGGGTGTTTATCTCGCGGTAGCCGCGAAACGCGTTATCCACCGTCCTGCGGGATTTTGTGAATGCGGGCGGGTCGAGGATCACCATGTCGTATTCGCCGCGCGTTACGGTGGGCAGAAAGTCGAATATGTCGGCGGCGCGGAAGTCGATGATCCCGTCAAGCCCGTTCATGGCGGCGTTTTTTCTCGCAACGGAGAGCGCATCCTCCGAAATATCCACTGCCGTGACCGCCGCTGCCCCGCCGCGCGCGGCGTTCAGCGCGAACGAGCCGGTATGCGTGCAGCAGTCGAGCACACGGAGCCCGTGAGAGAGCCGCGCCACGGCAAGTCGGTTGAACTTCTGGTCGAGAAAGAAGCCTGTCTTTTGGCCGTTCTCAAAATCGACGAAGTATTTTATCCCGTTTTCGGTTATCACCGTCGACGTTCCGCCCGGCTCGGGCAGCCATTCGGCGCGATACCATCCCTTGCCCTCTTCAAGCCCCTCGCGCGTGCGCAGAGCAAGGTCGTTGCGTTCGAAAATCCCGTTTACCGTCTCGCCCGAGGCGCGAATGACCTCGGTGAGCACGCGGTATACCGTGTCCTTTATCATTTCCATGCCGTATGACGTTATCTGCGACACGAGAATGTCGCCGAAGCGGTCAACGGTCAGTCCCGGAAAGCCGTCGGATTCGCCGAATATCACGCGGCAGGCGCATATGCCGTCGCCCATCACGCGCAGGCGGTAGTTCCATGCGTATTCGGCGCGGCGGCGCCAGAAGTCGGCGTCAAAGCGGTCGTTGGCATTGCGCGAGATCAGTCTGACCCTGATCTTGCTTGCCTCGCTGAGGAACCCGGTGCCTATATATTTTTCCTTGCCAGACACCACATCGACAAGCCCGCCGTTTGGGGCGTCGGGATCGGTGTGCGCTATGTCGCTTTCGTAAAGCCAGGGGTGTCCCCCGCCGAGCCACCGCGCGCCCTTGTCGGTAACGGTCACTTTTGCAAAATTTCTTTCCGCTTTCATCTGTCAGCTCTCCGTTTTATCATTGCCGTCTTATTTTATCACGCCGCGGCGGAAAATGCAATATTTCCGGGTAAATTCTCGGGTGCCAAAAATTCATAAAGCAGTCCCCCGGCGCTGTTTTTTTCGTAAAAAATGCGGATTATAATAGAATTACCGAAAACACAGGGAGGCAACATATGAAAATAAACTTTCTCGGAGCGGCACACGAGGTGACCGGCTCCTGCACCTTGCTTGAAGCCTGCGGCAGAAAAATACTTGTTGACTGCGGAATGGAGCAGGGTCCCGATATATACGAAAACAGCGAGCTGCCCTGTCCGCCCGCCGATATCGATCTTGTTTTTCTCACACATGCGCATATAGACCATTCGGGCAAGCTGCCGCTGCTCGTAAAAAACGGATTCTGCGGTACGGTGTATTCGACGCGCGCCACACGCGACCTTGCCGCCATCATGCTCGCCGATTCGGCTAACATCCAGCAGTCGGAGGCTGTGTGGAAGAACCGCCGCGCCAAACGCTCGGGCGAGGACGGGTACACTCCGATGTACACCGTTGACGACGTTAACGCGCTCATGAGCCGCTTTTCGGTGACCGACTACGGCGAGAGCGGAGCGGTCGAGCCCGCGCCCGGCATCCGCGCGGTATTTTACGACGCGGGGCATCTGCTCGGCTCGGCAAGCATAAGATTCACGCTGAACGAGAACGGCGAGGAGCGCACCGTCGTTTTTTCGGGCGATATAGGAACGCCCTCAAGACCGCTTTTGTGCGATCCTGTCGTGCCGGAAGGCGCCGATGCGGTGATAATCGAATCCACCTACGGCGACCGTGTGAGAGATGGGAAGCCCGGCGAATGGGAAGAGCCGCTTGCAGCCGTTATCGACGAAACGCTCGAGCGCGGCGGGAATGTGGTCATTCCGTCCTTTGCGGTCGGCAGGACGCAGGAGCTGCTTTACACCATACGCCGCATAAAAGAAAAGGGACTGACAAAGACCGATTTCCCCGTTTGGCTCGACAGCCCGCTCGCGATAGAAGCTACCAATATATATAAGGGAACTCTCAGCGCGTATTTTGACGCCGAAACGAACGCGCTCATCGACCGCGGGATAAACCCGATAGGCTTTGAGGGGCTGCATCTTGCCGTTACGGGCGACGAATCAAAGCAGATAAACTACGATAAAACGCCGAAGGTGATAATATCGGCGTCGGGAATGTGCGAGGCGGGCAGGATACGTCACCACCTCAAATATAACCTCTGGCGTCCCGAATCGACGGTGCTTTTTGTGGGGTATCAGGTCGCGGGCACGCTCGGACGCAAGCTGCTTGACGGCGCGCGGTATGTCAGCCTGTTCGGCGAGGAGATAAAGGTCTCGGCGCATATCGAGGCGCTCGAGGGGACCTCCGGTCACGCCGATAAGAATATGCTTATCGAATGGCTGCGGTCTATGAACGGGCAGCCCTCGGCGGTGTTCGTCAATCACGGCGCCGACGGAGTGTGCGACAGCTTTGCCGCATCGGTGACCGAAACGCTCGGCATCAAAGCCACGGCGCCTTACAGCGGAGATTCGTTCGATCTGCTTACATACGCGCCGACAGCGGTCGGCAGCCGTAAAAAAACAGACCGCACCTCGGCAGAGCGAAAGCGCGGCACGAATGCGGTGTGGTCGCGGCTTTATGCCGCGGGCATGAGGCTGATGGGCATCATCGAGCGCAGCCGCGGCTGCAAGAGCCGCGATCTCGCAGCGCTCACCAACCGCATAAACGCCCTTTGCGACAAGCAGGAAAAGGAAATAGGGAATAAAGGCAAAGACTGAAGCCCGGTGGCAAGACCGAAAATGGGCTGTCACGCGGTGCGTGACAGCCCGGTTTTGTTATACACTTATTGGGAAGGTGCCGCGAGCGCGGCGGATGAGGTGGTAAAAAGGATCCCGCCGCTGCGGGATCTTCCTTTTACTTTAATGAATTTTACTCCCTCAGTCGCCTCCGGCGACAGCTCCCTCAAGAGGGAGCCTTGGCAAGACTCGGAGCTTAAACCTACTACATGGCTACTGCCGTAGGGGAGGGGCTTGCCCCTCCCGTGAATGAAATCTGTGCTCGTTTAGCGGGAGGGGCGACCTCGGGTTTCACCCGAGCTCACCCTCCCCTGCTTGTTTTCGGAAGGTTGACCTCCTCATCCGGCGCCCGCGGCGCCACCTTACCGGACACGGGAATGCTATCGTTATTCGACGTTCCGTCAACGGATGTAAAGCGAGAGATAAACTTCAGTAAGCCGACAGAATCAAAGACAAAACCGTTTTGCTTCCTTCGCCGTGATTGGCGGAAGATACGAGTCTGAGAGCCTTCCCAAGTTTGGGAAGGTGCCGCGAGCGCGGCGGATGAGGTGGTAAAAAAGATCCCGCCGCAGCGGGATCTTCCTTTTACTTTAATGAATTTTACTCCCTCAGTCGCCTCCGGCGACAGCTCCCTCAAGAGGGAGCCTTGGCAGGACTCGGAGCTTAAACCTACTACATGGCTACTGCCGTAGGGGAGGGGTTTACCCCTCCCGTGAGCGAAATCTGTGCTCGTTTAGCGGGAGGGGCAAGCCCCTCCCCTACTTTAGCAAATTGTATTTTCGGGATGCGCCCGCCCCTACATTATCAAATCTTGTTTGTGCGGTTGCGTTATCGGGCTTCACCAAGCACACCATACCGTATATTATCAGATTTTGTTTTTCTTTTGTTTTCCGGGAGCGGCGGTCCTTGTGGCACATCCGTCACACAAGCTCTATTGCCTGCGGTTTGAGGGTGCCGTTCGTTTCGATTATGTCGGCGCCGAAGCGGTTGACCGCATCGTCAAGCTCCGAGACCTCGGAGATCAGCCATATACCGACCTTTCCGTACTTATGCAGCTCTGCGCAGAAGTCCGCGTCCGCTTTCCTGCCTTTGAACCATGCCGTTGCGTGATTGTCATACGGTATCCACACCGTCAGCCTGTCGCCCGCAATGCGTGCGGCGGAGGTGAGCGCCTCGTCGGTCAGCATTCCGTCATAGTGCATCTCGGCACGCGGGAACTTTGCCGCAAGCCATGAAAAATAGGGCAGCGTTTTGCAGGTGAAGGCGATTTTGTCCTCCATGTCCGCTTCCTTTATCGTGCGGCAGAAAATTTCGAAGCGCTCTTCGTTGAAGCTCTCAAAAACGTTGTCCATCTTGAGTGTCACGCCCTTGCCGCGCAGGAACACAAGCGTTTCGGCAAGCGTGGGTATGCGTGTGCCGCGGAACTCCTCACCCTTGAAAAGGCCGGCGTCGAGCGCTTTTATTTCGGCAAGCGTCAGCGTGTCGGCGGGCGTTTTTTCGGCTATCGTCTCTCCCGCATCGGTGCGGCAGGTGCGGTTGACCGAGCCGTCGTGAAGCATTATGCACACATTGTCGCGGGTGAATTTCGAATCCATCTCTATCACCTGATAACCCTCTTTTACGGCTGCGTCATAAGAGACCAACGTATTTTCGGGATAAAACGCGGAGTCGCCGCGGTGTGCCTGAAATCTGAAGTTTTCCTTGCTCATTGCAATATTCCTCTCCGTTTCCGGTCATATCGGACCGTAAACATTATATCACGCGGCGGCGCATTTTTCAAGTCTTGACAAACGGTACGCCGACGTTATATAATTATAGTACATTTACGGAAAGGCGGATCACAAAATGAATTTTAATCTTTCCTGCTGCAAGGATTTTTCCGCGGAATACGTCGTCCGCGATACGGAGGACGGCATCCGCGTCGTTCATATTTCTGCCGATGCGACGGACGGGGCGAGGACGCTCGATCTTAAATTTTCGTGGCAGATACCCGACGTGCGCGTCAACCTCGTATGGACACCGCTCGGCTATACGAGCCGCAATATAGGTGCGAACTGGAGCGGATATTCCGAATCATATGCCATGCGCGGCGCGCCCGTGATCTCCGATCTCGATTATTCCGACCGCAACCGCCAGACTATAGCCTGCTCCGATGCCGAGAACTCGGTAAAGATGCACACCGGCGTCGTTGAGGAGACGGGGATGCTCGACTGTGTCGTAAAGATCGCCGTTGCCGCTCCCGTGGCGCACTATGAGTGCGACGTAAGGATAGACACGCGCGACATTCCGTTTTACCGGGCGGTGGCCGATGTGCGTCGCTGGTGGGAGACATATCCCGGAATGAAGCCGATGCCGGTGCCCGATGCGGCGCGCGAGCCGCTTTATTCGGCATGGTACAGCTATCATCAGAGGATAGACGTTGATGCGATAGTCGATGAGTGCAGATATTTTTCAAAGCTCGGCGCCGAGGTGCTGATAGTTGACGACGGCTGGCAGACCTCCGACAATTCGCGCGGCTACAACTACTGCGGCGACTGGCAGCCCACGCCGGATAAGGTGCCCTCGATGCGTGCGTTTGCCGACGCGGTGCATTCGACGGGAATGAAATTCATGATCTGGTATTCGGTGCCCTTTATCGGCTCGGGCAGCGAGGTATACAAAAAATTCGGCACAAAAACGCTCAACCGCTGCGGCAGCTCGGAGACGTATGTGCTCGACCCGCGTTATCCCGAGGTGCGCGAGCATCTTATCGAGCTTTACCGCCGCGCCGTCACCGATTGGGATCTTGACGGTCTGAAGCTCGATTTTGTGGATTCCTTCCGCCAGAACAACAATTTCTGCGAGGGGATGGACTGCCGCTCGGTGCACGAGGCGGTGGACAGGCTCATGAAAGGCGTGTCGGCGGCGCTGCGTGAAATAAAACCGGACATTCTGATAGAATTCAGACAGAGCTACATAGGACCGCTCATGTGCACATACGGCAATATGTTCCGTTCCGGTGACTGCCCCGCAGACAGCTTTACCAACCGCCAGCACATACTTGCGCTGCGCATGACGAGCGGCGGGACGGCGGTGCACTCCGATATGGTGATGTGGCACCCGGACGAAAGCGCCGAGGAGGCTGCGTATCAGCTCACCGCCGTGCTATTTTCGGTGCCGCAGATATCCGTCCGCCATTCGGCTCTCACGCCGCGGCAGGCGGAAATGGTCGCCGACTATCTTGCGTTCTGGAAAAAATACCGCAACGTGCTGCTTGACGGTGAGATGAGCTATTACGGCTGCGGTGCCAACTTCCCGTTTGTCTCGTCGCGCCTCGGCGATACCCTTGTCGGCGCGGTCTATTCCGGCGGCGTCGCCCACATCGGCAGCATGGCTGAGGAGACCGTTATCGTCAACGCCTCGCCCGACCGCCGCGTGATGATCGACGCAGACTTCTCCGGCGAATACTGCTATACCGTTTATGACTGCACGGGCAGAGAGACGGCAAGCGGCAGGACCTCGCCCGGCGTCACCGGACGCATCGACGGTGTGCCCGAAAACGGGCGCATCGTGCTCACAAAATACAGATATTGATCGGCATCCCGGAAAGCGCGCAAAAAATGACCCAAGGCTATCCTGCAAATTATCATACTCACACTCCCCGCTGCCGCCATGCCGTCGGCAACGAAGAGGAATACATTGCGTTCGCACTTGAGCGCGGGCTGAGGATACTCGGCTTTTCCGACCATACTCCGTATATTTTTCCCGACGGATATTATTCGAGCTTCCGTATGCGCCCCGAAGAGGCGGAAGGGTATTTCGAAACGGTAAGGGGGCTGCGCGACAAATATCGCGGACAGCTTGAGATATACGCGGGGCTTGAGGCAGAGTATTATCCTAGGCATTTCGGCGCATTGCTCGATTTTCTGCGCCGCTTTGAGCCGGATTATATGATCCTCGGTCAGCATTGCATAAACGACGAGTACGACGGTGTTTATTCGGGCGATCCGACCGATGACGAGAGGGTGCTCTGCCGATATGTCGATCAGCTCATCGAGGCATATGAGACGGGCTGCTTCACCTATTCGGCTCACCCCGACCTCATACATTATACCGGGCCCGAGGCGATATACGAAAAGCATATGCTGCGCCTTTGCGAGAGCGCAAAGCGGGAGAATATGCCGCTTGAGATAAATATGCTCGGCATTTCGGCGCGGCGCAATTACCCGGACGAACGCTTCTGGCGCATTGCCGCCGGCGTCGGGTGCGAAGCCGTTATAGGCTCCGACGCGCACAAGCCGTCGGCTGTAGCAGCCCCTGCGGCGCTTGCAAAAGCCGAGGAGCTTGCGATGCGCTGCGGCATACACGTGCTTGAAACGGTCGAGCTCAAAAAGCCGGTGTGAGCAGACATGAACAATTGACAAAAGGAAGGCTTTGCGCTGCAAAGCCTTCCTTTTACTTTAATGAATTTTACTCCCTCAGTCGCCTGCGGCGACAGCTCCCTCAAGAGGGAGCCTTGGCAAGACTCCGAGCTTCATTTTGCTGCGTCTAAAAGAGATCAATACTTTGTGCGTTTGTGTGATTTTAAATTTGACGCAGGAACCATGGTATCCGCAGGCATTAAGTAAGCCTCCCTCACCGAGGGAGGGGGACCGCGCAGCGGTGGAAGGAGTTTTCTTTTAAACTCGGGTGGCGTTGGAGCGGATTTTTAGCTTCATACCCCGATGATGGCGTAAGTTCAAATCCATATCTCATTACACGGCAGCAGCCGTATGGGAGGGCAATCTCGGGTTTCACCCGGCTCGCCTTCCCATACATTGCCATACCATTCTTGAAGTTTGTTTGCCGCGGTCTGCACCGTGCAGATGTGTTATTATATTTTGCTAATTTTTTGATTTGGATATTGACATATCGGAAAATGTATAATACAATAAATATGGGGAGATTTGTTTCCGTAGTTTCCGTATATGTGAACATATCACCCGTATTGCCATTGCAGACACAAGAGCGACAAAGGAGGAAACCATGCAGATCAAAACAGTTGTTTCTTTTGCGGCATTTCTTCTGACGTGTGCGATCCCGATCCCGCTTGCGGGTGCGGGTGTACCGGCAGCGGATGTACAGCCTGCCGCGGCGGATGCGGCAGTCACAGACACGCGCAGTGCTGCGATAAGCGAGACCGCAGAGTATTGTGACCCGGAATACGGTTGGCTGCTCACGACGGATATCGATACGCTTACCAAATTTCTCGCCGAAAACGGTGTTGAGACGGATGCGGGCAGCGCGGAGCTTATTACCGAAACGGTGCATGACTGGTTTCTTCATCAGCCGCGCCCTGTGAGCGGTGATGAGGATGAGCTGCGGCTGCGTGCACAGATATATTGTGCGCTCGACAGATATTCGGGCAGGCACACGCTCGGCTGCGAGCTGGCATGGCTCGGCGAGGCAGAGCTGCGCCGGTATCTTTCCGATGCCGGAGTGATCGTCCCGGATGTCAGCTTTTCCACCGTCCGCAGTATGATCAGCAGATGGGAAACGGGCATCACATCCGTAAAAGCGGAGATACCGGAGGAACTCAGGGCGTTCGACCGTGAGCTTTACAGGTTTACGGTGAACTATTACCGTGATAAATACGGTGAGGACGCTTTTTATCTTCCGTCCGAGGATCGCCGGCATAGCTTTTCCGACATGAGCTTTGAAGATCAGATATCGTATCTGACAGCCCACGGTGTAACATTTCCGGACGGGTATGTTGATAAGTACTATACGCTGATCATTCTCGCTGTCGAAAACATTGAGCGCTACCCCGACAGCTACGGTATTGCTCTCAGCGCGCCGCAGCATATGACCGTCATGAGACAGATGCATGACTCGATAAACGGATATTACGGCAACTGAGAGTTAAACTCGTAACTGCCTGCGCATGCCGCCGG
>OCHK01001187.1_pt1 | contig 21280 bp, 24 predicted proteins | sample 1538551 | NCBI WGS metagenome assembly OCHK01 (sample SAMN04571707, study PRJEB22368) | human gut metagenome | biome: human gut; material: stool | host: Homo sapiens | place: Luxembourg | collected 2012-08-31
TACGGGTTTACCATGTTTCTTGTATATGACAAACGAATGGGTTAGAATCCGTCTATCCGCCGGCAGTCATCATGTTCGTGTAACCTTAGCATGAAGAAGGTTATCCGACTGCGTCCCTTTTGGGTTAGAGCCCAGTATCATTAACAGCTCATTCGAAGTTACGACGTTTATCAACGGTTCACATTACGTTATTCATACCATTCAGCCTAGCTCCCCTGCCATTCGATACTAACGGCAGTTGTAATCCCCTCACGGTTCAAACTTCTCCTTTCGGAAGGGCTTCATTGTTGGTTCTGTTACCGCACGGGTTCATTGCTTAATACCGCACGTTCCCATAGGCTACTGTTGACGGAACAACAGGTTCAATCATTCTAATTCCAACTCGTGGAATGAAAGTTGAACAATCATATACAAGACTTACATGTCACAACCATGCCTCTTCAATGACCAAGACCTTGCGGTTCTTCTTGATGCGCATCTTCTGCAAGAACACGTCCATGATGATGAGCGTCACCAAGGGGAACAGGAGCGGGTCATCTTTTATGGAATCGATTTCGAAGACGATGAAGGTCTCGTCAAACAGCGAACTGTCCATATTCTCGTTCAGGGTCTTTTCGTGATTGCCGCCCCGGTAGAAGTCTTTCATCATATAGCGGTAGGTAGAGAAGTCTATCCCCAAAATGCTGTTCTCGTTGCAGATGTCGGGGATGCGTTGTACGGAGAACTCATAGAATGTGTTGAATGACAATGATTCCACTTTCAGTTCCTTTCTTCTTCGCTCTATCTCGTCGATAACCTTTTCTATCCGTGCGTTCAGTTCCGCTTCGTTTTCGGAACGGTTGCCGCCTTTGTTGCGCTCGTCAATCAGGAGACTTTTGCGCAAATCCTCCCTTTGGGGCGGTGTAAAGCCGTTAAACTTGTTGAAGTAGGTGTCATAATACTCTGTGATGACCTGTTCTATCAGTCTGTCTTCTGTCTTGGTGACAGTCCCTTGGCTTCCTTTCCAAATCAGCAGGACAAGGTTTTTCAGAAAACCGGTCTTCTCCACGTTCAGTTCCTGTCGGTTGATGCGGAACGGATTCATGGTAATGGGGCGTTCCTCCGTGTAGGAGATGTATTTGCCTCCCACGTATTCACACAATCCCTCGTATGAGTTACCGGTATCTACCATGACCACATCAGTCCCTTGCTCGTGAAGCTGGCGCACCACGCTGTTCATGTGGAAACTCTTGCCGCTTCCCGAAGGCCCCAAACAGAAAAAATTGCTGTTGTCGGTCAGTTTTTCCGCGCCCTCTTTTCCTGTGATGTCGATAGCCACAGGTACACCCTGCCTGTCCGTATAATAGATTTTCAAAGGTGTCTTCTCGCTATGCAGGATGCGCTCCTTGTACATCAGACAGGTGGCCGCATCTCCTAAAGTGAGGAAACGGTCATACTCCGGATTCATGCCGTAACAGTTGCCGGGAAAGGAATTGACGAACAGCTCCAACTGGTTATAGGCTCTCTTGGATATGTGGATACCCATCCTCGAAAAACTGTTCTCCAGATGGTTCGTGCATTTGTGGATGTCGGTCTTTGCGGATATGGCTACCACAAGGTTGTAGTGGGTATATACCAATTGCTTGCTCTCTCGTGCCACCACTTCCTGCACACGCTTGATGTCCTCGACTGCCATCTGGTTGCCGGGATTGGGCATACTCGCATGGCGGTTTTTCTTTTTGTCAAGCAAGGCCAACTCTCTCTTTTGGTTGGGAATGAATATCATCTGGTTATACACCACGGCTTCGGCGTTGGGTATGGATGATACCGCAGATACCAAATCCATTGGCATACTGCTGTTGTTGACTTCCACATTCATGTAAGGACGGATGACGGAAGGCAGGCTTACGCTATCCACATCCACAAGGCTATATACCTTGCAACGCCTGTCGCCCATGGAGATACATTCGTCATCCACTTTGAAATTGGTCATGGAGACTACCTTGTCTCTGAAATTCATGGCGAAGTAGCGGTCTGCATAGTCGCTGACTTCCTGTTTGCCCAGAAACTTTATCTGAACACCTGCATCACGCAACTGGTCATGCACCTTGCGTATCTTCACGAGGAAATCACGCCATTTCTTGCTGTCGTATGAAAACAGGCTGCTCTTCTTGGATTCCTGAGTGATGGTCAGATAACATTCGCTGTCGGTGTATGGTCTGCCGTTGAAGTAACGGAAATAGGATGAAGAGAGAAATTCACGTTCCTCACCGTTCATTCCCTCAAAGCTCTTTTTTACAAAAATGTCCTGCTTGTGTAGGGCGTATCCTTCTCCCAATGTCTGTGCTATGGCGGTAAAGAGTTGGGTGAACTCGTAATAGGCATCGATGTTGGCACAATACTTCTGCACCGGATTCTCCACTTTCAGCACAGCGGAATATTCGCCTGTCTTGGTATATATCACACCGATACCGTCTGCATTTTCCACGGAGAAATAGATGTCCTGGAATATCCGCTTCCGTTTGCCTCCCGTGCCAAAGGCATAGACCGAAATGGCCATGCCTGCGCAAATGGCAATAAAAATCAGGAAGATGTATGTAATCATTCGGTTATTTACAATTAAGGGCAGGCTGACCTAATCAAAGGACAAGCCTACCCACGTTCAACATTCAATATATCTATTCATGGTCAAATGGTTTTCTGTTACATTTTCTTGGAATAGGCATAGATGAACACTCCTCGTTCCTGTCGTTTGCTGTGCAGCCCCTTGCGCTGCTTGAACAGAATCAGTCCGGCACCGCTTGTTACGGTAACTGCCAGTACAATCAGTGCGAGAACGAATCCTGCCAGACAGTAGGCTATGATAAAGCCGACTATGGCAATGCCTATCGTAGCTGCCGCCCAATAGATGTATCGTCCCTGAATACCCATAAATTCAAGGGGACGTTGAAGCCCCTTGAACAATGGATAATCGGGATAGTGTTCCTCTCTGCCGTCCATACCGCCTGTGCTTTAAGAGAGACCGAAGAACAGAGGAAGTGCCTGGGCTGCTGCGATGAGGAAGATACAGGCTCCGACCACCATCATGATCTTCTTCTTGAGAATCTGCTTCCGAATTGTAAAGTGCTGAATATCAACACTCCCAAAAAGCAAAAAGTACCAAAAGAAACAAACTGGAAACAAAAATTTCAAAAACCCCAAAATGAAAACATCTGCTTAACATATCTTAACACGGAAATGAACGGAAATTTTCATTTTCTATCATTTTGTGCTGCGTTCCTGAAGGTGCAAAATCAGGTATTGTGAACCTTATTGTCGTTTCAGCAATCAGGTTGAAAAAATGGCTTTAGTTGGAAAAATGTGCACGAAAAGTGGGCTTTTCAGGTGGCATTTTATAGTATTTTCTGCGAAAATACAGTTGTATGTTTAACTTTCTACGTATAAGTCTCTTTAGTCTCACGGAATTTTATTAACTTTGCACCAAAGTTTATTTTAATTGCAATTTTATGGTCACTTATTTTGATGCATGTGAGATTCTTGAAATGCTGTCTGAAGCATCTGTAAAGGTGTTTCTGGACGGCGGTTGGGGTGTCGATGCACTTATAGGCAGAGAAACAAGAATACATAACGACATCGATCTGTTCGTAGAGAAGAAAGACTATGGTAAGGCCATATCCGTGATTACCTGGAAGGGATACAGAGAAGTTGTAATGGACTATACGACCGATAGCCATACTGTCTGGAAAGATGACAACGGAAGAATAATCGATCTGCATTGTTTCGAATATGTCGAAGATGGAATTCTATATGACGGATACACTTTCCCAAGCGAAACTTTCTCAGGTAAAGGAAATATCGGGAATATTGAGGTAACATGCATAAACCCGGAGGCACAGGTACAGTTCCATCTTGGATATGATGATTCAATATGCTATGATTACTGATAGTTATGATATTGAAACTGAACCAATGATCAATCTGTTTGATTTCTACGGCAGACGTGGAGATTTTGCAGATATATGCCTGATAATATTCTCGAAGGAGATTCATCGGCATTTACTTGATTCCTACGAATCTGAAATTATTGCAACTATGCCGGCTTGCAATGGCGATACGCATATCTATAAAACAACTTATAAAGGAGTTACGATAACTTTCTACCTGTCAGGAATAGGTTCAGCAGTAGCATCCTCTCAATGTCATCTTGCAAGCTGGCTAACTGGAGCATCAAAGTTCATTATGTTCGGTTCCTGTGGCAGTCTTGACCGTACAACCACACAAGGTAGATTTATCATACCGACACAAAGTTACAGAGGGGACGGGTGTTCATATTATTTTGCAGCACCATCCGACTATATTGATATAGCCGCAAGCAAGGAACTTTCCATAATTTTCGACAAATTATCTGTACCATATATTACAGGTAAAATATGGACGACAGATTCGATGATCAGAGAAACAAAAGGACTTGTACGCAAACGTATGGAAGAAGGGTGCATCGCTGTAGAAATGGAATTGGCTGGAGTTCAATCTGTGTGCGACTTCTACAATTTGAAGTTGTATGCTTTTTTTGAAACAGGTGACATTTTGGATACAAATGGATATGAAGCCAAAGGCTTGAACAATGCCAACCATAGTTTAAACAAACTTTATATTGCTTTAGAAACGGCAACCTACATCTGAAGTATATCAGAATTGTAAATTCCCATTTAGCGGACTATATAAAAAGTATTCCATAACCATCTATACGTGGTTTACGGAATGCTTACTTTATAACAATTAGGTTTACACTCGTTTATTTTGACGGTGCAAAGTTACTCATGCTATCTGGCTCCCACAACGGGCAATAGTGCACATTTTCAAGAAAATGACGTTTTCAAGAAAAAAAATATCCCTACAAACTTAGACTATGCCAAGTTTCGTAGGGATTTTGGAGGGTATAAACATTAGATTACTTTGTCCAGTGGTAGTGACTGTCGAGCATCAGGAAGATAGCCAAGCCGAAAATAACGAGTCCAAGGACAAAGAAGAACCAGAAGAAATACTGCACATAGTGTCCGAGGTAGGTTCCGTCGTACTCCTTGTACCTTTCCTGAACCCTTCTACGTTCTTCATAAAACATTTGATTGACCTCACGGATATGCTTCTGCATCTGAGTGGTCATCCATTCATGTTGTTTGTCGAACATGTCCTGAATCTTCTTCCAGTCAACATCATCGACTCTGACTGAAACCTTCAACTTGGTTGGGGCATCCTTCAGAACATTGTCAATGTGGGTATTGATGGTGTCAACCTTACCACTGATAGTGTCAACGGCATTGCCAAGAGCAGTCTGAGCTGAATTGTACTTACGGATGGCAGACTCCAGTTGAAGAGTTGCATTGATCCAAGTGTTGGTCGCTTTGTCAATGTTCTCACTCAACTGCCTGAGTTCAGGCGCACGACTGACAACAGCATCCTCGGCATCATGCTCTTCAATCTCTTCCTGGACTTCGTTCATCATGTCATCGAAGTCAGGCTTCTGCTCGTCATCTTCGATGAGTTCTTCTACATGTTTTGTTCTTCTCATTGATATGTAGGATTTGTCTAACGGTGGAATGAACGTCTTTTCTGCGGTGGCTTGCACATGGCATGAGCCATCTGGAGGCAACGGCGAGCCCGCTCACGCTCGTCTTCGTCATCATCCTTACCCCAACCAGAGGAAGGAGCAGAAAAGAGAAGCATACCTACATGAGAAATGTCCTCTCTTGATGCAGTCATATCAGAATCAGGAACCTGAACCTCATTGAGGAAGATGTCCTTGACCGTGTTCGGAATATAGATTCTCTTCATTTCACCGCTAACATTGACATTGAAGGCAGTCTTGGTAGCAACTGGCAATGGCTTAGAATTGGACTGGGTAGGTTTCGTTGTCTGAGCAACATGGCGAGCAGGGCGAGCCGGTGAAACGGAAGGTGAAGCAGGTCGCATCTTGACCTGAGTAGGCTTAGGATGCATCTTCTTCCATGTGGCTTCAAGCTGTGATACCATGAACTTTCGACCGATGGCAGAAGCCTTGAACACTGAGGCATTCTTGCCGATGGTGTAGCCCACAAGTTTGCAGTTAGTAGTGTCATACCTTGGATTGACCTCATAGCCTCTCATGCGAAGCATATCAAAGTAACGGTCAATGTCGAAACTATCCATCTTCTGAAGGGTATATTCGCAAAACTCCGCTATATCTTGTTGGCGCATTTCACGAACCTCCTGAGGTTGCTCCCAACCATGCCTTGCGTTGATAATTTCCGCAGCCCTTATTGCTCTGATGTGAACATCGTGAACATCGTTGGTCTTGCCGTCATTATCCACACGGCAACAGTCAAGATGCAGGTGAAGGGTTCCAGACTTGGAATCCCGATGCAAGGCAGCAACACTCATAGAATTGCGGAAATTGGTCTTGACCTTCTCCTTAAAGCCTTTGGGTAAAAGTCCGACTGAATCCAAAGCTTCCAATCCTTCATCAGCGAGGTTTGCCCAGTCATCCAAGGTATAGTTCTCTGACTCTTCCTTGGATGGGGAGAGTACAAACGTGGTCATGAAGCGTTCCAACTTTCGCCCAACAGTCCTGTCCTGTTGATGCAACTGGCAGTGATGCTTCATCCGATACCAGATTTCGGTGGCATCGAGATAGTCAGGCATGTGGTTCACCTTGACCACGGTTGCATCCTCCTTCTCCATTGCGTACCTTGCGGCATTGCCGCCATAGGCTACTGGTCTTGCGAGTATAATCATTCGTCTTCTTGAACTTTGGTCAGTACAGGAGAAGTAAGGTTGTCTTCAATGCTATACCAGTGTTTGATGAGTCGTTCAACGGCTTCAATCCACCACTTCATGAACTTTGGAGATCTGAACATCTTCTGCTTTTCCTCGGGTGAAGCATCGTGCAACTTACTGCGGACTTTTATCAAGTCGGTACGTGCCTCAGTCAGAGAGTTCAGGGCTTTGCTTTCCTCTGGAGTGAGTCGCTGACGTGGGTGATGCTTCTTGCCAGTCTCAACGAGATACTTGCCTATGCTCATACCACATTCCTTAGCGAGTTTTTTCAGTTCCTTCCAGTCCTTATCGGTACAGCGGAAGGAATGCACCCTTGTGGGTGTCTTCTTGATAATCTTCTTTTTCTTAGCCATATCTTTGAATATGATTAAAGGGATGAATATAAATCAGTAAAAAAGAAGGACATAGGTCTGCGAGCCTGCGAGTAGCCCGAGAAACTTTTAGGACTGCATAAATTTGGTCACAAATAATGTAGTACAAAAGGATTTCTCGAAAAGTACCTCTTAAAAATCGGTCCTTTTACCTGCTAAGTTCCCGTCAGGGCTTAGAAAGTCGTTTCGGCTTGCCGTGTTGTCCTGTATCGGTAAACGTCCTTTGGGATGGTTTGGCGGTGCAGGTCGCATTCCTGAGTCCTCAGACGGCTATTTGTTGCCGTTCTGGTTGTAGTAGCCGTTAGGCTTCTGATAGCCGTTGAAAGGCGGTCTTTGATTGCCGTTAGGCTGTTGTGGCTGCTGTCCTCCTTGCTGAGAAGGTATCTGCTCATGCTGCTTCCCTTCATTCTGCTTGCCATCGGCTTCACCTTGGGGAGAAGGGCTGTCAGCAGACTGCGGGGAATTGTTTTCAGGAGGTGATGGTGACTTGTTGCCATCTGCTCCAGACTTACCCACATTGCCACTATCATTAGATTGTGGTGATTGGTGCGACACATTGGGCAGAAGCAGAACCTTCCTTGTCCTTCTTCTTGTCATCAGGATCCTCAGTGATGATGACCTTGGAGGCAGGAACTTCCGCATGGATGATTGCCGTACTGTCGTTATTGCGCTTTAAGGCAAAGGCATTCGACACGAACTTGGCATCAACATACCAGCCTGAGAGACAATGAAGGGTGTAGATGCGGTTATCTTCCACTTCCTGAGAAGAGAAAATGCCCACAGCCTCCATAGCATCCAACAGCTTTGGAACCGTCTTGCGGTCTTTGTCCCAGAGTTTGGCAAGTTGGGTATTGTCAACCATAACTTGACCTGCCAAGATTTCTACTTGCTTGGTCTTGCTGATTTGCACAAGTTTTGGAACTGGCTCGGCAAGATCCACAAGCGACATGAAGCATTCCATACGGTCAATCTTGTACTTCTTGCTTCGAAGATGCTTCAACTGCTCTTCAGAGAAAGTGAAGCAACGATGTAATTTTTTATCGTCCATAGTCTATGATATTATTGAAATGTAACCGAATAAAGGGAAAAGGAATATGCCATCAAAAAGAAGAGAATCACTGGATAAGTTCAACCAGGGATTTCTTCATGTCATCATCAATGACTCGGTATCGGGCAAAAGCAACGCTGCCTTTGGCATGACCAGACATAGAAGCAACCAAATCAGGGTCTTTGACCATGCGGTAAAGATTACCGATAAAAGTCCTTCGTGCAAGATGAGAGGTAGCCACATCTGAGATTGGCTTCTTCTCTTCAAGCCGTGTCTTAGGGTTAATCACAGTGACAACACGATTTACCTTGGCACGCTTCAAGATTCTACGGATAGCATCGTTGAACTTGAAGTTATAATGCTTGGGGAAGATTGGTTCATCATCACCATGGTCATGGCCATCAAGGATAGCCATAGCCTTGGGGATAAGAGGAACCCTTACAACGTCACCTAACTTGCCCTTGGTCTTGATGGGGATATATTCCAGAACACCGTCAATAATGTTCTTGGGGGTGAAGGTCACAAGATCACTATGACGGCATCCGACCATACACTGAAACACGAACATATCACGATACTCAGCAAGTTCTGCATCATCCGTTAGGTCTGCATCCAGAACTTGGTCACGCTCCTGAATGGTCAGGAAATATGGAGTGCCATAGAGTGCCTTGGGCATGTCATAGCCAAAGAAGGGGTCATTGTTTGTGACTCCCTGCTTTCGTACCCAGTTGCAGACGGTACGCATCAAGGTCATGTTAGTGACGATGGTATTCATAGATATGTCATAGTCAGAAGACAGGAAATCCGCAAACACACGAAGATCATCGGCAGTCATGCTGTCAATGTTCATCGGGTGTTTGTGTTCATCCTCAAAACGAGTAACCTTGTCAATCAGGCATCGGGTGTTACACTCCTGATGCTTGCCGAAATGCTTGTTCTGAAGGTACCTCTCTGCCCAGATGACAAAGGATTTGCTTACCGCCATGCCACTGCCCATGCAATAGGCATTGGGGTGGTGATAGGCAAATATCAGTCGTCTTAGCCAGTCGGAGTTTGCTCCGATATAGTATTCCCTGGTTATGATACCTGTAATCTCCTTGACCTGTGAGTCAAAGAGGTTTCTGGTATCGTCATCCACAAGATTGACACGGCTCTTGTAGCCCTGTCGTTCTTGGCTCCAGTGATTGGGATTGATCTGAAGTTCGCTTGCGCACTTGACATCAAGCCCTTTGTCACGGACACGGAAGTACACCGAAGCACGGCTGTCAAGGTCGTTCTTCGATGTATCTTTCTGACGTATGTAAGCGGTAACTCTCATTGATATGTCTATGATATGACAAAAGGGAAAGAAGAAACTATCTGCGGAAATGCAGGTGACGATGCTCGGGATAGTCCGAAGCAATGTCCTTCAGCTGCTGTTCAAGTCGCTCGTTCTGGTATGGAGTGAGCGCATGGATAGCCTTGATGCAGACACTCTGCACAAGCAGGGTTCGTCTGCCGATAGTGTTTTCTTGGTCAATGCCCTTGTTGGCATGTGAAATCTCGCACAGTTCATTGAAGGCATCCTTCATACTGTGATAGCCTGTGCCATCCTTGGCATAGGTAACGGCAAGGCTGGCTACCTGAGCCAGTTTGTCGTTGTACTGCTGTTGATTGAAATCCTGATTCATAATACTCATTGATTAGTGGTTGGCAAGTTCATTCAGCTTCTGGGCTGCTGCCTCCTTGGTCTCAGCCTCAGACATGCTGCGGTTCTGACGCATCCACTTCAGAAGTTCAGCCTTCTCAAAGTAGATGAGTTTGCCGTTTGGACGGAAGAAAGGAAGCTCATGACGATGGGTCATCTTGTAGAGACTGCTCTTTGATATACCCATGAAAAGGGCTGCTTCTTCAAGTGTCAATACCTCCTTGGCTGCGCTGAGAGTGTTCTCCAGAACCTCGATGCGATGCTCAAATGACTCTACCTTCAAAAGAAGAGTCTCGTTGTCAATAGTCTTATTCATAATCTTGATATTTAGTTGTTTACGTTATCCTGAATGCTTGGTTTTGAGATAGCAAGCCCCTAAGGGTAGCGGAAACCACTACCTTGAATCAGGGCACTGCTTTTGTTCGTTATCCTGTATATCTATGACCTTGCGAGGGTGCGTGTTGGTCGCTGCCGTTCGCTTGGTTCGTGGAATCTTCTTGTTCTCGGTGTGTGGCTTGCGACTCCTGAATACCGTCTTGGTATTGGAGATAGCCTTGACCTTTTCCTCAGTCAGCACGTCTGCATAGACTGCGGTTGATTTGAGCGACTTGTGACCCATGAGTTTCTTGGTGGTCTCGATGTCACCAGTAGCCGCTTGGATCAATGTGCCAAAGGTATGTCGGGAGGGAGCTGCATCCACATTGGCATGGGCAGGAAGGTGGAAAACCTTGTCATCCTTCTTGGGTGGCATCCATGCTTCTGCGGTTGAGCAGATTGGGACGGCATTGAGTTCCTTGGTCTTCTTCTGGACGATTACAAGTGTGTTCGTTACCTCGTTCCTCATGATGTTTGACCATCGCAAAGCCCTTATGTCGCTGATGCGTAGTCCTGTAAGGCAAGCGAAGCCAAATGCCAACTGGGTTTCCCTGACTCCGTTAGTCTCTTCGGATGCCATGAAGAGTTTGAGTTCATCGGGTGTAAGGTACAGCTTGTGACCAGACTTTGGCTTGGAGATTGTGTCTTCCTTCTCCAACTGATAGAAGGGGTTTGCCTTCAACTTGCCAGTCTTGACTGCCTTGTTGAATACTGCGACAATGCGTTGCTGCATGTTCCGCAAACTGGCATTACTCAACGGCTTTGCCTTGACTCTCACATACTTCTGAGGTACATAGTCATTCTTCAGCCAAAGAAAGAATGCCTTGAACCATGTCTTATCGAACTTCATCAGAGTGATGTGCGGTCTGCGTTTGGCTTTCAGAAACTCCTTCATGCGTTCTTGAAGGTATTGAGTCTGCTCGACAGTCCTCTTGGAATATTCGGGATTGCCGTCCATCCACTCCATGTAAGTCTGGATCCAGTCAATGACTTCGGGTGAGTCATCGTTGGGAATGTCGGGTACAACCATCAAGTGACCTTTCTCGGGAATGGTCTCGGGATGAAGGACGCGCTCGGCACGAATCTCCTGCGCACGTTTCAAGGTAGCCTCGTTGCGTTCCTTTGTCTCTTGGTTAATCTCAGGGATTAGGTAGAGGGAAAGGAACTCAAACTTGCGCTTGCCATTCTCATAGATGTCAAGATACAGGCTCTTGTTGTCGTTTTCAAGGTCTTTTTGTCGAAGTGTGATGGTCATATCAATGATTGTTATAATTGGTTATACCACTGGGGTGAAACACCACCCTGGTTTATCAAAGGGGGTGATTTCAAGTCACCTCCCTTAACTCTTTGAAGGGGGGGTACTTTCAAAGTACATCCTTTACTTGAACATTCCATCAATGAGGTTGATGGCTTCCTCCTTCTTCTTATCTACGATTTTCGCATAGATTTCAGTGGTCTGAATGTTGGTGTGACCCATCAACTTGCTTGTGGTGAACAGGTCTGCGCCAAGTGTCAGCATCATTGTGCCGAAGGTGTGACGTGAACAGTGGAAACTGATGTGCTTCTCTACACCTGCTGCCTCTGCCCATTTGCGAAGGGCTCTGCCTATGACGGTCTGAGTAGTTGGTATATCAAAGAAGGGAGTTGTTATTCCCTTTGGTTTTGGTAACCAACGCTTTGCCTCTTCAGAGAGTGGGATGATGACAGGCTTCTCCGTCTTCTGCATTTCCATGTCAATATACTCGCCCTTGCCGTCAGGAGTCTTGAAAATGTGAATCGGTGCAAGTTTGTACATATCACTGAGTCGCAATCCAGTGAAACAAGCAAAGATGAAGGCTTGCTTGACCTCTGGGCGGTAACTGTCGGTTGCCATGAGGGCTTTAAGTTCCTCAATGGTAAGGTATTCCTTCTTGCCATCCTTTGGCTGAATGCGCTCCTTGGCATCCAGTTCCTTCATTGGATTGTTTCGGATAATACCTTGACGGACAGCATTGTTGAGAGTAGTCGAGAACATGCCGAGGTAACGGCTTGCCGTGTTCTGGCTGATAGGTCTTGGCTCAATGTACTTGCAGTGTGAGTTTGGGAAGGTGCGAAGGAACTTCACATACCCACGGCAGAAATCAGCATTGACCTCTTCAAGGGTGATGAAGGTCTGATTGGACTCTTCAAGATATTTCTCCACGGTGTGAAGCATTTCAACACGACAATGGAGGGTTGACTTCTTGGTGCTGACTCCACCTTCACAATACTTCTTGATCCATCCTGTCAAGAGTTGTGAACCCTGCTTGACGGTTTCCCAGTCTTGCACTCCGTGACCATGGAGAGCCTTGATGCGCTCTGCCTTGATACGTTCTGCGAGTGCCATCGTTTCCTTGTTCTGCTCCTTGCAGAGTGGATTGACCTCAGGAATGATATAGAGTTTCAGATACTCATACTTTCTGACTCCCTTCCAGTAGATGTCAAGATAGATACTCTTGTTGCCATCTGCGAGAGGTTTGAGACGAATCTTAATCGGCTCCTTCAGTTTGACTTGTTTCTTTGGTCTTGCCATGCTTGTTTATATTTTATTTTGGTAATTTACTCCCGAAAGAAGGGAAAATGAATTTTGCAGAGGGTCTGCGAGGGTTGGGCTTTTCGGATGCTGATATATCGTTTCTGCATCGTGATTATGCCTTTGAAAGCATGTGCAAAGATATGAAAATCAAGCCATATATGAGAAACAAATCAGAAACAAAAATCATTTTATTATATCTTTTTAAGAGTCGGTTGAGCAAGAATCGGAAAAATCAAAAAATCGCTTATTCGCTTGATACTAAGCACTTTATTTGTCACTTCCTTTCTTATCCTTTCCAACCAATTTTGGAGGACTAAGATATTCTTGACATCCTGCTCCTCGTTGTTCATCGCGATGTAAACCGAGATTGCACCCACTACGGCAACCACACCGGCAATGGCGTAGCACAGTTTTACCACAATGGGAACATACTTGGCGATTTCCTCGCTCACTTGGGTCAATGCCGCTGTACCGGCCGAATAGTCTCCTGCGGTGGTCTGTGCCATCATTGCGGTTACACCACACACCATCATCAGGCAGGTCATCTGCGCTTTCTTGGAGGTCGCAATCTTCTTTGCGAATCGTTTTGCTTTTTCAAACATGCTTGTTTCGTTTTAATTGGACTTTAATTATTGTTTTACACTCGTGATTCTCTAAATTCGGTAGCCGAAGAATGCCGGAAATACGATGGATGCCCCGATAATGAAGAGGCAGGCTCCTACCAGCGTGAGGATATGCTTGGTGATTCCGTCTTCGCCCGTGTTCATCTTGATGTATATCTGGAATGCGGCTATGACCGCAAAACCTCCTGCAACCGCATAAATGATATACTGGACGTACATCATCATCGTTACGACAAAGTCGTGCATCGAAGCCAATGCGTCTGCGCCCCAAGAGTAATTCACGCTGCCGCTCTTTGCGAAGACCGCACAAGGCAGCAGCATGAAGATTGGAGTTATTGCTTTTTTGATGTTCCATCCTGTCATAGTTCGTCTATTGCCGGTTTTATGGTTACACCTCCGTTGGATGGGGAGTTGCCAAGACCTTTTCCCATCATCAATTTGTATAGCTCTGCGGAATTGTAAGGGTTGGAGAAAGTGGCATGTGTCTCTTCCATTTTTTCCTCAATCCTGTGGTTGATTGCTTCAACCACATCCTGCTTGTGCTTTTCGCTCTCCGGTTCTTTATCGTCCGACACAGACTGCGTTTCATCAACGTAGTGTGTCTCATACTCGTTGTCCCCGACATTGAACCCCTTGTCGTTCTCCACCACGCTGACACTTTCTTCCGCATCAAATTCGCTCACGTCGAACTCTTCTTCCTCGGATTTCTTCTTTTCACCGTTTCCGTGAAGGTCTTTGGTTATCATTACCGCATAATATACGATGTATGCTACGGTCAGCACAAGGACGAAAATGAAGTATGCTTTCATATTTTTATAGTCTGAAATTAGAATATGATTAAAATATGACTGCAAAGGAAATACAATATTTTCATACTCTGAAAAATATCTGAGAAATCAGGCAGAATCTTAAACATTTTTGGGTAAAAATCTAAAATCATACTCAAATATCATACTTTGAATGAATTTTCAGACGTTTGACGAGTGCATATAAACACGAAAAGCCCTCCTTGTTAGGGAGAGCCTTCTATGGGTTGTGATATGCTATCAGAGGGAAGACAAAGACTAACGCCTTTTTCCCCTCAGATAGTCATTCAGGTCTTTGTAGTTGTAGTAGTTTTTGGAGTGGTCGATTACCTTTATCCCGTAAAGTCCGGCAATGGTCTCGACGGTCTTTTGCCCGGCGAGGTCGTTATCCAGATAACAATGGATGAAAATATATTGCTCCAGTTCCAGAAGACACTTTTTCAAGTTGCTTATGGAGTTCATTACAAGAAAATCGGTCGGGATGTCAACACATACGTGGTAATCTCCCTTTTTATGCAACATTAGATAAGAGAGGAAATCGACAAACCCTTCAAAAACGCAGACGTGTCTTTGGATGACATCCCTGTTGTACCTGATGACGGATATGTCCTTGCCTTTGATACATCCTTTATAATAAGGATTGCGGACTTCGTAACCGCCCTTGATGTTCTCAAAGGCTATGGCAAAATAGTGCCGTTTGCGCAGTTCATAGTGTATCTCCTTACAATAGGTTCTGCCGACTTCTTCATTTATGCCTCTTGAACGCAGATAAGACAGCAGGGCGTAGTGGTTCAAATCCACCACTTCCACATTCTCCATCTCATCTTCGACAGGGCAGGGTCGGACGGTTCGGCTCTGCAACTGTTGTCCAGGCACACCAATGGCATTCTCGCTGATACGCAGCAGTACCGTACTTACATTGCTTGTTTTATAGAGGTATTTCCCAAGTTCTATGATGTCCCCACCGGCAGAAAGTCCAAAATCGTACCATTCGTTGAGATTGTCATTGACTTTGAAAGACGGGGTGCGTTCCTCCCTTAGCGGCGAGAGATACCAATACTGATACCCCCTGATATTGACTGGATGGTGGCCGGTTATCCGTAGATATTCCACAAGCCGTATCTGTTTTGCTTCGTTGATATTCATTTTAGTATGGTTTACTTATATATACCCACAAACTAAACCATACCGGTTAGAGGTGGAATGAAGGGTTATAGGAATAGGTACGGCCGTTTTTTGTAATGGCATGATGTTCCAATAGAAATTTACACAAGTTTACCAGTGTGTTTCTTCCTCGTGAATACCCAATGCTCTCGTATCCTTTTTTTAGAGCATCAAGCAGAGACTGATAGCCATATTCCGCACTTTCTGCGAAGGTTGATTCCAGGGCGGTTCGGTGTTGCTGCTCGGTCATATCCGTATAGGAAGTCAGTCTGTCCATTTTGTTCTTTTTGAATTGGTGTTCTTTTACCAAGTGCGGGAGAGAGTCTTCTCCGATTTCAAAAGCAAAAGGTGTAAATTCCCGGTCTCTTATGTGCATGGCCCTTACCTCACTGATTTTCCCATTTTCATTGTTTTTTGATATTTGCAGGATAGTCTCGGCCTTATTGTTCAGTTCTGTTCCGATATGCCCTCTGGTATTGTCATCCCCTTTGTTTAGATGTAACACGGTGTGGATGTGCAGCTCGTAATAACTTGACCATCTCATCAGTTCGTTGATTATGTCAAGAGATTCACTGGGACTGTTTATGTCATGGATCAAATCACGGATGCCGTCAATGATTACGAGTCCGATGTTTTGTTCTTCGTGGAGTGCCCATCGTATAATGTCTCTTCTTTGGTCGGGAGTGTATTCTCGCAGAACCAAAAACTGGATATTGTCGTTTTCTTGGTCGGTAGGGAGTCCTGCCAGTTTAAGGATTCGATGAAGTACTTTGTGGCAATGACACTTGCTTTGTTCTGTGTCGATGTATAGGATTCTATTCTTGCAAGATGGCAGTTCTGCTTTGTACTTTAGAATTTCCTTTCCGGAGAGAGCCGATGCGACAATGGCACTGACATTGAATGTCTTTTTGCTTTTGGGTTTACCGGTGGAAGCACTGAAATTTCCTATCGTGGCAATGGTAACGCCGTCTATTTGTACGATTTCCTGTGGAAACTCATACTTTTCGGTAACACTCAGCCTGATATATTTCAGTAAAGATTTGTATTTTGCTTCGTCAATCCGGTAATTGTTGGGTTGCATCATATCTGCTTGCATTATTTTCGGCCTCCTTTTGTTGTTTTGTTCTTATTCTTCTGATTCAAGGCATAAGCAATGATATTTGCTTGCCTTTCAATCTCGCTATTGGAGAAGGAAGGGTTGCGTTTTATCCATTGATTCAGGTCGTCTCTGAGAATGAAGATATTTTTCCCATTAGGTTTATATACGGTAAGCTCTTTTAGCATGGTCAGCTTATAAACGTACCCTTTGGACACTTGTAGATACGCTGCCACTTCGTCTATATTGAGAAAATCTTTTGCCGTATAAGCGATTTTCTCCACATTCCCAAGATGGGTTAGCAGTTCGTCCAAAGATCCGAATCGTTTCAGGAAATTTTCAACTCTCAATATTTCTTGCTGGAAGTTTTCCAAGGAATTGTCTTCAAGGAGCGATTTCAGTCCCTCCATGCGAGAGAGTAATAAATCTATTTCTTTTCTGTTCATATTTTTTCTCCTGTTATAGTGGCTGGTTGTCCGACTGTTTGTACTTGATTTCTCATTGCCCATTCGCAAAGTTCTTTTCGATTGAAATACAATAATTTGCCGTTGGGTTTGTAATGCGGTATTTGTTTGAGTGAAGTGAGCTTGTAGATATAGCTTTCGGACAAACCGAGATAAGCGGAGGCTTCAGCGGTAGTCAGCACCTCTTTGACAGCCCAAATACGTTCTTTCAACTGTATGATGTAATTTTCGATGGTTTGGATTTTATCCACTTCGTTAATCTTTTGTTCCAACGTCTGGAGCCGTTCAAAGGGTTTCTCCGATGCCATCATGGAAATCATGTTCTCCATCTTGGAGAGCATATTGTTTTCATTTGCCGTTCTTCGATGTTTCATTGATTGATGTTGTTGAATTTGACAATAGGAGGTATGCCCTCCGTGGGTAATCGATTACGGAGGGCAAAGGTAGATAAGTGTATTTGCTTGATTATTTTGAGATTATTGAGTATCAACACAACTCTCAATACGGTTCTCAACAAACCGTCATTCCTTTGTTACACTTCTCTGCTTTTGATTAGAACGATGTACTTGTCTATGGTTGCCAAAAACTGCTTGTCAGCGACATTGGGGGTCGTGTCTTTTATGCGATTGAGGGTGGACGACATATCGTGCTGGGTCAGGTGTTTCTTTCCTGAAGAACTGATGATAAGCCGTTTCCTGGCAATTACGGACTGCCAGTTATAGCTTATAACATCATGTGAAGCCAGTTTGTCCAACAGCAATACCAACCTGGTATTGTTCTTAGAGGTTACGGTCGGCAAGGTGTCTTTCGAATAACGGCCGGCAACATCGTCAGCATTCAGGACCTCCTTAAACAAACAGACCTCATTGGCGAGTTGCACAATGAGGTCAAGGGTATGTTTGTCAAGCAATGGCTCTATAGAAAAATTGGAATCACTCAATACCGAAATACCCGAACTGATTTGGTTGGGTTCAATAGGTGTAATGGCATTCTGCAGGTCAGCGGTATAAAAATCCTCAAGAAGCATCGAGACACCGATGCCATCAAATGTTTCTTGGTCAAAATACCTGCGGACAAGCTTTTCGTGGTTTTTCAAAAGATCAACTACCGTGTGATAGTTCTTTTGATGTTCATTTTTGCTCCATGCGTCTGTTGCATCATGAAACCGCTTTGAATGGATAAAGTCAAGCACATATCGCCTGTAACTTTTTTGTCGTGTTACGACTTCTTCCTTGTAAGATACTTGGGCTTGTTCAACCAACCGGAATAGCCCTTCTTTACCGGTCTGCGCTGGTGTTCCTTGAAAACCGCGCATCGCTCTTTTCAAAAAGAGAGAGGTGCAAAGATAATTTCTTTGTCATAAAATAATGTATTAAGTACTAACGCTAACCTCCATGGAGGAAGCTGTATCTTTTTCCTTGCTGCTAAGATAGTTGTCTGCAATGGTTTTTAAGCGGATGTCGTATGTTTCCAATAATCCTTTTTTTACGATAAAGCGGAAATTGCTATCCATACTCTCTCTGTTAGGTGCTTTACCGTTTTGCAAACGGAAACAATTCACGCACTTCACCCATACATCATAGGGATTGTGTGGTTTAAAGGCCAAATGAGCGAAGTACATAAGTCGAGATTGGGTCTTTATCCATACTATCGGTTGTTCAAATACTGTTTCATCAAAAATCCCTTTGAATGCGGCAAATGTCGTATCGGCAGCAATATATCCGCCATCAAGCAGTGCAGAGAACATTGAAAGTATCTCATTTTCGCTATTTGGAGTATGGAATACAACTTTACTCGTATGGATAAGCCGTTCATCTGTGGCTTCTTCATCGGGTGTATTTTCGATGTGATTGAATTTGTCGCAAATAGCTTTTAATTTGGCATCATACCGATCCAACCATCCTGCTCGCTTAATCCAACTGTAGCCCGATACGAAACATCCTTTGTGAGGGGTATGTCCTTTTATGCTGAAACAACATTCTCCCTTTACCCACAAGTCCTTCTTGTTGAATTTGTAAAAAGCCTGATATACGAAAAAAGATAACTGCCGTTGCGTTTTCATCCATTCTACAGGCTTACAGAATTTTGCCTTGTCTAAGATGCCGGCAAATGTTTCAATTTCAGTGTCTGGAGCAATGTATTTATATTTTATTAAGTCCCGGTACAGCTCTTTTATATCTTCTTCATCTTGCGGTGTATAGAAAGTTTCCGTCTTGTGTACAGGCTCAAATTCATTAAAGTCAACTTCCGGGTAAAGAACTTTTGCAGTGTCGTAAAGTTCGGTATTGTACCTTGGAACACGACAAGTGTTGAATCGCCTTCCGTTTTCCCTTTTCCATTGTTTTTCAAAATAGACGTATGTGTTGGGAAACCTGCATATAGTAGATACGGCATAGGCGATTACTTTCAGTTGTATCGGCTTTGTTTGCGGTTCCGGCTGATAGTGTTCATCCAAGAGACCAGCACGTATGGCTCTTTGTAATAATGTAGCCACCTGTTCATTGGCCAAAGGCTCTATCAAATCTTTATATTCGCCTTTCAACTCTTCTTCTTGTCTTTCGCAAAGCGACAGCAAAGATTGCATATTTTCCGCATAACAGTCCACTATCTTGACGTATGCAGAATCGATTTCCTGTCTGTGGCTTTGTACATAGTTTACCACCGGGGTAGTAAATTCGTTGTTTGCGATAAGGTCGGCCAAAAGAGGAGAGGGGGCTTGTTCCATATATTGACAAATCTCTTCCGCCCATTTCCCGATATTCATCCACGAAGAGTCAAGTGCTTCAAATTCTATTTCATCATCCAGATCCAGCTGGCTTTTCATTTCGCCTACGATTCGGGTAATCTTCGTTATCTTTATAACGGTTTCTTGTCTTGTCATAAGCACAGGATTTAATCAATGTCAGGAATCAACGATACAGCATTCTGCTTGTTTTTGTCAAGCACCTTCGCGTAAATTTGTGTTGTGGCCAGTTCTTTGTGTCCTAAAAGTTTTGATACGGTGTAGATGTCTGCACCCAAGTCAAGCATAAGCACGGCGAAGGTATGCCGCCCACAGTGGAAGGTTAAATTCTTATTGATATTGGCAGCCATACTCCAACGCTGTAATTCCAATGAAGTCCAAGCTCCGTATGTAAATCCGGTAAAGACAGGATCTTCCGGGTTACCTCTTTCGCCAAGGTATTTTTCTGCCTGTGAGGAGATGTCAAGATACTCTTGTCCGCCTGTCTTTTTCTGCTTAAATACGATTCGCGTATAGTCTCCAAATTTTTGAACTTCGCTCCATGTGAGTTTCTGAATATCGCTTTTACGAAGTCCGGTCAGGCATGAAAAGAGGAAAGCTCTTTTTAGAATAGGATAGCGGCAAGGAGTAGCAGCCAACTGTTTTACCTCTTCCAAAGTCAGATAGTCACGCTTTACTTCTGCGGCTTTGAATCCCTCGATTCCACGCAAAGGATTTACAGGAATGATTCTTTCATCGTAAGCCTGATTGATGCAGGCACGGAGCTTGTTGAAATAAGAGACCTTTGAATTTTGGGATAATCCTTGGAACACGTCTCTTTCCCTACGTGGACCGGTTCGCTTGTGAGTGTCTTTCTCCACGTTGTTCAAAAAATCCTTGAAGCCGTTTATAAACTCCGGAGTAATATCTTTGAATGTGGTTTTCTCATCACAATAGATTTCGAGATAACGCAAGCAGCTTCTCCAGTTACCCCAGTTTCCCTCAGATTCTGGATTCTTGTGTCTTTCTTCAACCATCTTCCGATAGTATTCCAAAAAAGGAGTATCTTCTTTAAATTGGCGAGTGAAAGAATACTCTCCGTTCTGCATTTCAATGAGGCGTTTGGATTTTATAGCCTGAGCGGTTGCCAATGTCTGTCTGTTCTGCTCACGCTCCAGTGGAGTAGTGGCATCGATTAGATAAAGTTTCAAATACTCTTTCTGGCGTTTCCCATTCCTGTAGATGTCGAGATACAAGCTCACGTTACCGTTTGCCAACTTCTTTTCCCGTAGCTTTACAGGTTCTTTTGGGATTGTTGTTTTTTTAGTCATAGCCTGTTCCTATTTAATGAGAAATGTGATTTATTGTCTCCGAGGGACAGAATTTTGTCCCTCGTGTCCCTTACGGGGGACAATCTGGGGACAAAAATACAAAAAAAATATGAAAACAGGCAGAAAAAACGGAGAGAAAGAGAAAATATAAATTCTCTGAAAGTTATTGATTTTACGCACTTTACAGATTTATATTTTCTCTTTTTATGCTTTTATTTTCTCTGGGTTATTTCCCGATGCAAAAATG
>OCHK01001195.1_pt1 | contig 21222 bp, 11 predicted proteins | sample 1538551 | NCBI WGS metagenome assembly OCHK01 (sample SAMN04571707, study PRJEB22368) | human gut metagenome | biome: human gut; material: stool | host: Homo sapiens | place: Luxembourg | collected 2012-08-31
AATAGTTAAGGCGGCTACCTAAATCTTTTTATTACTTTACCGCACATGAGCATTCTCTCAGGGTGGCCAGCAGTTGATTCTGACTGGTAAGTTCTGCTATTTGTTTGTTCAGTTCAATGACGTCCACGCTCCAGAGAAACTTCCGTTCACGGATGGACTGGAGGTTGGTGATAAGGTCAGGCAGAATGCGGCTGCCCTGGTGCTTGAGATTGTAATACAGGCGAAGGAATGCTTGCTGAATCTGAGTTTCGGGGATAGGCGGCAGCGCACACTCATTCTTATCTGCATCGTGCGTCATACAACACCAGTAGGCACTTCCCTTCTGGTCTTTTCTCCGTAGTGTACTCCCACATTCACGACAACACAGCTTTTTTGCAAACGGGAATCTGCTTTTCTGCTGCGCCTTTGTGTACTGCGCCTTTTTTGTTCCAAGAAGTGTCTGCACTTTCTCAAAATCATGTTTAGAGATAATTGCGGGATGTGTATCAGCTATGTAATATTGTGTTCGCTGTCCTTTATTCCGATGCCGCTTTACCGGAAGTGGGCCTGTCGAGTACGTTTTTTGCAGCATAGTATCGCCCATATAGCATTCATTCGTAAGGATATAGGAAATAGCACTTTCGTACCACAGCTTACCTCCCGTCGTTGTATTGAGCTGCTTCACTATCGCTCTACGGCTGGCGCCTGACAAATAGCTTTCAAATACAAACCGCACTATTTTTGCTTCTTCGGGTACTATCGCAAGTTTTCCATCTTTCAGGCAATATCCAAAGCCTGCCGACTGAGGATTGTATTCTCCGCGCTCCATCCGCTTTTGGTAGCTCCAGCGCATATTGCCGGAGATGGACTCGCTCTCGCTCTGGGAGAAGGCTGCGTGTAAGGCTGTCATCAGTTCAGAGGACATCCGTGCAGTATCGATGTTCTCTTTCTCGAAGAAGATGGTCGTGCCATTGGCTCGGAACTGTCGGATGGCCTCCAGGCACTCCGCCGTGTTGCGGGCAAAGCGGGAGATGGACTTGACCAGGATGCGGTCAATGAGTCCGCGTCCGCTGTCGGCCAGCATCCGCTTAAAATCCTCTCGCTTCTCCACGGAGGTGCCGGTGATGCCCTCGTCGGCGTAGATGTCCACCAGTCGCCAGTTCTCATGCTCGGTGATGTACTGCGTATAGTGGATGTTCTGGGCCGCAAAGGAGTTGAGCTGGTCCTCCGAGGAGGAGCTGACCCGGCAGTAGGCGGCCACCCGCAGCTTTTGGGCATCCCGCTCATGGTTGGCTTCGATCCTGATGACCCGCCGCTCTTTGCCGTTCAGGGCAAGGTTTCCGTTGATGCTTTTTTCTTCCGTGGCCGCTCACCTCCTCCTTGTAGCAACACAACATACCACAACCACTACTGTAAAGCTACTGCTTTTTGCAAAGAAATTCAGAAAGAAATAGGGATCGTTGCGCCGGTCTGCACCGCGATGCGCGCAGCGACCTGCTCCAGCTCAGTCTTGGGAAAACCGGCTCGCTTCAGTGCGGTCAAAAGGTTCAGGATGCCGCAAAAATCAACATTCTTATCCTGCATGATTTTCTCCTTTTTGTACGTTTTCTGATGGCACAAACACAGGTGCTGCGGAAAGGGGGAATTTTTTTGGGGGGTAGTAGGTATGTGAGGGGGAGAGAAAACGCAGCACCCGCGTTTCTGCCATCAGGCAAAAGCATTATGGCGGGGCCGCTCCAAGGCGTGTTGGAGCGGCCCCTGCCGTTTCCATCATTTGTTCAGTCCTATTCGACACTACTTCCCGGACTGCTGGGCGGTCAACTGGTCTGCGGCTGGCGCCGCACATGGGAATCGCACCCCTCCGAGGATCGCTCCGAGCTGCACCGATGTTTTGAAAGTATCGCTATGCAGAAGTACCATTGTAGGCAGATGAGGTCATGGCGAGACAGCCTGCCACGGCTGCTTTTGGATGAACGGGTATCGCTGGGCACCTTCCAATTCGGGACCTGCATTGACACGGGAAACTCCCGTGCAGGTGGTCATGGCGCGTTCTCCGCATCGCTGTCCTCTTTCTTACGGAGGCTCATCTGCTGATGTGATCCAGTTGCCGGATATGGCCGTGTGGCGTTTTTCAAGGTACAGCAAGCCTCTTGGTTGGCTTGAGTAAATTGTAAATCTGCTTCTCTGTTACTTGAAGAGCGCAGTAGTACAGGTTTGCAGCGGAAACCTGCACTGTCACCCCCGCTTTTCACTCAATCGATCTATTTGCTCAAGAGTTTTATGTATTTGGGCCGTAAGCTCCTTGATCTGTACAGCTGTGAGAGGCTGACCCTTGAGCAGGAAATCCAAGGAAGCCTCCAATACATTAGATAGGTCCAACAACAAATCGATAGATATGCCTCGTTTGCCAAGCTCGATTTTTCTGAGATGTTCCACGCTGATGTTGAGCATCACCGCCAATCGCTCCTGCGTAAGGTGGTGTTCTCTACGCAGTTTTCTGATGCGCCCCCCGAATTGAATTGGCTGAAAGTGCATTTTCTTACCTCCGTTTCGTCATTTGTGAAGAACTCGTAAACGACGGAAACGGTGGGCCGCGGCAACATGGCTCGACATTGTCCTTGATAATTCGACATGCAAAAAGACGCGGCTGACCTTTAGCGGTCAGCCGCGTCTTTTCACTTGCCGTATTAATCTGTACGATCGTGCCGTTCGGCGGCCTCTCGAACATCCCCGGAGGCAGGCACATTGTTAGTATCCTACCCATAATTTCTATCTATGTTTTTATGTCAAAAGGCTGTATTTTCGGGTTCTATGTATTCGCTATTTATCCTCCCATACCACTGCCGAGATCTTCTCCCAGGTCGCAGGTATAGCGCCACTCCACCACATCGCCGTCCTTCACCTGATAGCGGGAGCAGCCGTAGTTGGGATACCAACCGTTGACGTTGTACATCCAACCGGACAAACTGCCCACGTCGAACTCGTAGAGGTTATTGATTCCTTCTACATAGGCACTGTTATATACCGGAGTCCAGTTGGATTCCATGTGGATGGAATTATCCCGACATACCCGCTGGAGTACATCGAATACGCTCTCGCCCTCGCTGAACTCCACCTCCGTAGCGGGAAAAACAATGCCGTCCGCCGGCACGAGGAACTTCTTGTTCTTCACGCACTTGTCCATGTTGTCCAGAATGGTCTCGCAGGAGATGGAGAAAATACAGGTGTGCGTTACGGTGGTATCCACCGCCGTGTCCTGCGGCTCTACCGGACTGGGCTTGCCCTCCGGGATAGGCTCGGTCATGTACTGATCCTTATCGCCGGTATCTTCCGGCTGCGCTGCCTGCTGTTGTCCGCAGGCAGCGCAGGTCAGCATCACCAGCAACGCCAGAAGCAGCGCACACAGGGTTCTGAAGCGCCGCATATCACTTCACCTTAATATCCGTCATGTCAAACAGGCTCGTCATGCCCTGCCGGAAGCGGTCGTAGGCGGCCAGCGCATAGAAACCCTGCTCGGTGGCCATACCGTCCGGCTCCGCCTGCTCGTTGCTGTGGCAGAAGCCGCCGCCCTCACAGGCGAAAGCGCACAGGCCATCCAGCGGAGAAGCACCGTTTTTCACAAAGCGGCTGTCCGCGGCGGGATCAATGCCCAGCGCCGTCAGCGCCACGATCACCTGCGCGCAGGATTCGCTGTTGGCCGTGCCCCAGCCCATGAAGCCGCCATCATCCTGCTGGGCATCGGACAGATATGCCAGCGCCGCATCGACTGCGGCTTTGACTTCAACATCGTCCTTATAGGGCGCCAGCGCCGTCAGAGCCATGGCGGTCATGTCCACATCGGACTCGTCGCCCATCAACGCCCAGCCGCCGTCGCTGCACTGATAGGACAGGATCTCCGCCACCAGTCCCTCGCGGGTGACCTGCTCCTCGCCATCGGCGCACTGGGGAATATCGTAGCCATGGCAGTCCAGCGCTATCAGCGCCCAGATGGGGCCGTTGGTGCCCTGCGCCCGCAGATAGGCCATATCGGTCAGGCCCGCCGTCAGATCAACGCCCGCCACGTTGGCGGCATTATATCCAGCAGCCGTCAGGCCCAAGATGGTGCGGGAGTTCTCGGTGGATTTCGCGTGGTGCAGCCGCGCGGAACCTGCCTGCTTGACATAGTCCTCTACCGTCTGCTCATAGCTCTGCGCAGTCTCATCACTGAGAAGCCTCGCACGGCTCAGGCCGATCACCGCCCATTCGCCGCCGATAGAGCCCACCGTTGGTGCGGTCTGTGCCTGCAAATAGGCGCCGGTCTCCTCATATGCCTCGCGCCAAGTTTCTGTACCGTCCGGCTGGTCGGGCTGGGACGGCGTGCCGCAGGCGGTCAGCAGCATGACCAGTGTCAGCAGCCATACCGGCAGCGATCTTTTCCATACTTTCATATCGGTTTCTCCCTTCTCTTACAGGAACTCCACATATTTCAGGCGCAGCCGCTCCTTCAGACTGGCGCTGTGCCAGGTGCGTTCCCATATCTCGTCCTTCAGGCGCAGCACCTGCCGGCGCTGCAACTCCTCCATGGGCTTACCACTGAACCGAGCCTCCTGCCACAGCCTGGCCGCCGCCAGATATTCCTCCCGCAGATCCTCGTCCATGTAGGATACATAGTCCGCGGGCGGGCAGTTCTTTGCCGCCATGCCGCGGGCGCGCAGCACGTCCATCATGTATCGGAAGATGGCGTCGATGGATGCCGCCGCGTCCGCGCCGAAAAAGCCTTCCTTCCGCTTTTTCGTCCTGCGCCGCTCGAAGATGAGCCAGCCCACCAGCAAACCCACCATGCCCGCCGCCAGCAGGACTGCCAGCGTCAGCAGAATGGTCAGCCGGTGCTTGAGCCAGAACTCGCGCAGCGCCTCCGTCACCGGGTTTTCCAGCTCTGCGTCATCCAGATTGTCCGCTGTATAGTCCAACGGCGCCTGTCCCACGAGACCGGAGATATTCTGATACTGCTCCGCCTTTTCCATGGCGGAGAAATAGGTGGGCGTGGCCTCGAAGGGCAGCCAACCAAGGCCGTCCTGATAGTACTCCACCCATGCGTGAGCGCGGTTCCCGCCCACATTCAGCGTCTGGCCGGATTTCATCTGGGCCGCGTCATCCTTGGTCACCAGATAGCCCTCCACATAGCGGGCGGGGATGCCATAGTAGCGGAACATCAGCGCCGCTGCAGTGGCGTAGTGGACGTCATAGCCGCTCTGGGTGCCGTCCAAGAAAGTCAGGGCGAAGTCGCCACCCGTAATGGGCAGGACATTCTCCTCATAGGTGATGTAGGTGGTCAGATATTCATCTGCTTTTCTCCTCTTACCATTCTTTATAATAGTTGCCGCTTGAAACGCCGTAGCTGCCGCTGGCGCTGGTAAAGCCGCCGATGTCCTTGCCCAGAGCCAGCGTATAGCGGACACGGATCACGCTGCCGTCCTGCGGCTTACAGACGTTCATGCCGTAGCCGGGATAGCTGCCGTTATAGGAATACATCCAGCCCGACCAGCGGTAGAAGTCAAATTCACCCAGACTGTCCATGGAGAAGGGTTGGGGATCCAGTCCCGCGCCGTTTTCGTCCATGCCGTCGGCCATGATCAGCTCCATCAGTTCGGAATCGATGAAAAAGCCGCTGCAAATGCCGCTGCGCTGGATGGCGGACAGATAGCTGCCGCTGCCGCTGATCCCGTAGCCGTTCTCCGTCAGCACCTTTTCCACGATGGACCAGGCGTCCGTGCCGCCCGGCACCGTTACCTCCGTGGGAGGCACCAGATACCCCAAGCCCACGGTGGTGGCCTCTACGCTGACGGTGACGGTGATGTCGCCGTTTTCATAGTAGACCGTCCAGCTGCGGGTGGCGGAATAGCCGTCCGCGTCCGTGGCGGTGATGGTGATAGTATTGGCACCCTCGTTGGAGAGATAGGTGGAATAGCCGAACTTACTTCCGGACTGGCTCACCGGCGCAGGCACCACCATACCGTTCACCGACACGGTGTAGTTGCTGGAGTAGAGCTGCTTACCGGTATAGCTGTGGCCATCCACCAGCAGGATGACATCCGGGTTCTTCAGTGTCAGGCCGTCTGTCAGGCCGATGATGGTACCGTCCATTTCGATTTCGGGCGAGATCGTAGGCTGACGGTTCTCCGGGGTATCCTCCGCGTTGCGTTGGAAATGCAGCTGGTACTTATAGGTCTTGCTCCGGCCTGCAGAATCCTTGTAGTCGATATACAGCATCCGGTCCTCGCGGCCCATCTGCACGGTATACCAACCGTCGCTCTCCTGTGTCAGAGAGGTGGTCCCGGTGCTGTCACTGACACGGACACGGTCGATGGATCCTTTGCCAGTAGGATTGAACAGCTTGAGTTGAAACCGGTACTGCTCGCTGTCCACAGTCACCTGCTCAAATTTAGAGCTGGACTGCACCGTGTTATCATCAATAACCGGTACTCTTGAGGATAGATTATAGGTTTTGATCTGGAAGGCTTTGGCGTTGTATGTGATGTTATAGGTCTCCTCGGCGGAGGAAGATTGATAGCTTCCCTTGATCCGGATCGTATTCGTTCCGGAGTTCAGGCTGGCCGTATAGGTATCGCCGATACCCGTCAGCGTCCTTCCGTTCAGCGTTACGGACTGCACGGGGTACTCATTGCCGTCCTGCACCATACTGGCGGTAAAGGTCAGTTCACCATCTGTAACAGTTGCCAGCTCGTTCAGGGGTTTATTGTCTGACACCCGCTTGGCAACGATGATCAGCTCTCCTGCCTGTGCGTAATAAACCGTGTAGCTCTTGGACGCGCAAACAGTGCTGCCATCCGCCTCGCGGTAGTTCACGCTGACTGTAATGGTATTGGCCCCTGTTGCCAGACGTACATTCATATAGCGGCTGTTGGCCGGGAATAGATATTCCTTCCCATTCACCGCCGCAGACATCCCGGTGACCTCAAGAGTGGTCAGGTGCTGGATCGAGAAGCCATAGGTTTCGCTCTCCACCGTCGAACCGTCGGTGATGCTGGTGGTGAAGTAGGCCGCGGGGTCTTTTACCTCCGGAACGGTGATGGCATCAACGGGGGCGCGGTCGGGGATCTGTCCACCGGAGCCGCCGCCGTTATCCACAATGTCCAGGATGTCATCCATATTGCCCCGCCCCCCCGATGTTGTACCGTCGCCGGAGGAGGGAGTATCCTCATCAGGCGTTTGGGGATCCTGCCGTCCGTCCTGCCGGTCGTTCTCCGGCGTCTGAGCCGGCTCGGTCTGCTGATCCTCCGGCGTGTCCGCCTCATCCGGTGTATCCGGTTCGTCCGGCGTATCATTTTCCTGATCCTCGCCGTCATTGGCGCTGTCCATGCCCGCGATGCGGTCGCCGTCATACAGCACCTCACCCTGCGAGAGCAGCATACGGGACGCCGCGTGGGCCTCCTCCTGGGGTGCGTGGCCGATTTGCAGCTGCGTCACGCACAGCGCCGTGGCCAGACAAAGAAGCAGGGCAACAGCGGTCTGTATGACGCTTCCCAGCCTTTTTTTCATGTTTCACGCTCCTTCTGTAAACGCCACAGGAAGGGGGCGGTGTTTCACCTCCCCCTTCTTGCGGGTATTACGTTTCTTTCTTCTGTTTGGCACGCCGCATGGCGATAAACCAGCGGATCACAAAGGTAATAACGCCTGCCGCCGCCAGAATACCCAGGCTGATCCAGACAATGCTCCAATCGAAGGGCGTGTCCTCCGTCTGTACCTCATCCGGTACCAACAGCTGGTCGGTCGGTACCTTCTCGCCGTTTGCGTCGGTGGTCTGCTCCAGCAGCTCCTTATAGCGGGCAGAGGCATCCTGTAACTGCTGCACCAGCTTGGCGTCCACCAACTTCTTCTGCGTGGCCGTCAGCTTGTTATAGGCCTCGGTTGCCTTCTGGATGGCGTCATAGCTGTCCTTTGTCACTGTGCCGATCGCCTTGATCAGATCCTCTGTCGCCTTGGCTGCCGCGTAATTCGTCTCGTAGGTCTGATAGGCAGCCGCCGCAGCCTGCAAGTCGGCGTAATTGGTCACCATCTGCTTCTGCTCCGCCGTCAGCTTATTGTAGGCATCCTGCACAGCTTGAAGCTTCTTTTTGACCGCATCGGCCTCCGTTCTGGTCATGACCTCATTCACCTTGCCGATGCTCTTGATAAGCTCCATGACATTCTTGGCCGCCGCATAGTTCTGCTCATAGGTCTTATAAGCAGTATCCGCAGCCTGCAAAGCCGTATAGCTGGTCACCAGCTTTTTCTGATCAGCCGACAGGTTGCCGTAGGCAGTCTGAGCGCGCTGGATCTTCGACTTTACCTGGGCCGCTTCCTGCTCGGTCATAACGGTCTTGACTGTGCCGACAGACTTGATCAGCTCCATCACGACCCCGGCGCAGTAGCCGTTCAGTGCCTTGGCCGCGCCGTCCCTATCCACGCTGGTCTCCAACTCCTTGCGGGCAGTCGCGGCCAGACTGTTCAGCGGCGTTTTCAAATCCGTATACTTGTTTTGATCCTCGCCGCTCCACTTGTCCAGATTCTCCACGGCCTTTGTGTAAACGTCCAGCAGCGCCTTGGCCGCGGCGCAGCTTGCCACCTGATCCTTGTCCAGCAGTTCCTTCTGCTCCTCGGTCAGTCCGCTGATGGCAGCGGACGCCTGCTCGATCACCTGGGACTGCTTGTTCAGCTCGCCCAGCGTGGTCTTGCCCGCGGTGAAGTTGAGCTTCTCCAGCAGGAGACGTGCCACACCGGCAGAATAGTCGTTCAACACCTTGGTCATGCCGGCAGCACTTGTGCAGCCTTCCAGCTTTGTGCGGGTCTCCGCTGCCAGCTTGCCGAGCTCGGTTTTCACTGCGGAATACTTGTCCTTATCGCTGGTTTCCCACTGCTTCAGCGATTCAAGATCACGCTCATAGGTGGCCAGCAGGTTCTGCGCATCCGTCAGCTTTTTGCCGTTGACCAGCATCTCCTTCTGCGCCGCAGTCAGCTCCTTGTAGGACGCCGTTACCTCCGGCAGCGTGGCGGAAAGCTCCTTCATGGTCACGCCGGTCTTGATGCGCGCCGTGATCAGCAGATCCACCACACCGGCAGAGAACTGATCCAGTACCGTGTCCGTATCCGCGGATTTGGTACAGGCCTCGATGGCGGCCTTTTGTGTTTCATACAGCTTGTTCAGCTGCTCTGTAATGTCCTTATAATTCTTCTTTGCATTGCCATACAGCTTATCCAGCTGCTTCAGTGCGGCTTCCTTTGCCGCCGCCAGCAGGTCGTCCGCGCTCATGCGCGCCAGCACCTTTTCATAGGCGGCGGTCATTTCCTCAGTGGTCTTGGAAGTACGGATGGTCTCCGCCGCCTCGGCCAGCAGCTTTTCGATCTCCTCACACTGGGCCGCGGTGGCGATAGGCTTGATCTCTCGCTCGTAGCGGTCGTTCAGGTAGCCGACCACCTCCTCGCGGCTCTGCTGCTCCAGAAGCTGCCAGTCAAACAGAGGATAGCCGCTGTTGACGCCGCCGATGCTGTCCACCAGACCCTCAAACAGCGTATCCGCCGTCAGCTCCGCACTTTCCTTCACGCTGTCGCCCTGACTGCACTTCCAGCCCATCACGAACCGGCAGGCGCCCTTGCGCACTGTCAGGCCCGTATAATACTGGCCGTCTATGGGATAGCCTGCCAGAGAGCCTACCAGCGTAGTGGCCGTGCCTACCTGCAAAGCGCCCGCGTTATAGCAGTTCTCCAGCGTCAGGTTCTTGTTGCCGTACTGACTGGAGGAATGCTCGCCCTTCTCACCGCCTAAGATGCCGCCAACGATGGCGCTGCCCGCCACAACACCGGTATTATAGCAGCTGCTCACCGTAATGCTGCCTGTCGGCGCAAGACCGATGATGCCGCCCGTGCCGCCCTTTCTCAGCAGCGCCCCGCCGATATCATTGGACACTGCGCCCTGATTGGCGCACTGGTTCAGCGTGATAGTCACGCCGTTGGCACCGGCATTACCAACGATACCGCCCACACCGGCCGCCCGGCCTGCATAGACCGTACCGGTATTGACACAGCGTTCCAGCCGTGCGCTGGCATCGATAAAGCCCACGATGCCACCCTGACCGCCGTCACCACCGAAACCACCCAGATAGTAGGCACCCGGCTCGAAGGAGGTATAGACCCGGCCCTCATTCCGGCAGTCCGTGATCTCATGACTGCCACTGCCGGAGAGACGGCCCACCAGACCGCTCACCGAGGCACGCTGCGCCTTCTGATCGTTGACAAAGGATACGGAGATATCTACCTGCGACACACAGTTGCGGATGGTCACGCCGCTGCCCTCGCCGCTGCCCAGCAGACCGCCGATGATATAACCTGTCGTCGTATCGTAAGATTTGACGCCGGTCAGCTCGATGCTGCCCCGCACCGTCAGGTTCTCAATGACCGCGTCCTGCGCCACGCCGAACAGGCCCAGCTTCTGGCGTCCGCCCAGAGACGTGATATACAGGCCGGACACTGTGTGGCCCTGTCCGTCGAAGGTACCGGTATAGGCACGCTGCCCATTGCTGCTGAGGGCGCCGATAACCGGCCACCGGCAATAGCCGAGGTCGATATCCGCTGTCAACACCGCGCAGTAGCCTGCGCTCTCCATCTGGTTATTCACCGCGTAGGCCAGCCATGCCAGTTCCTGCGCCGTTCCGATCTGATAGGGATCGTCCTCCGTTCCCGTGCCGTGAGGCTGGCTGGGGGTACCATCCCAACCGTCCTCGGCACGGGCGGAATCCAGCAGTTTTTTCAGCTTGCCGCCGGCAGAGGTATAGGCCTGCTCAATGGCAGTCAGGCCCTCCTGCCGTGCCTGCTCTATGGCGGCGTAGTCGGTCAACTCGTCCAGCTCCACCGCTGCCGCCGTCTCAATAGCGGCTTTGCCGCGCTCCAGCGCGTCGTTCAGCAGCGTTTTGTGTTCCTTGTCGAAGCCGCTAATGTCGCCCAGCTGGGTCGTCAGCTCCGCGATGCGCTGCTGTGCCAGTGTATCCAGCTCCTGCCGCGCCGTATCGCGGGCCTTTTGCAGCGCTGCCGCTGCCGCCGCGTCCATGTCCGGCGCCGTATCGCCCTCCGTGAAGGTGGCTGTCAGATCGGTCAGTGCCTTTCCGGCGTCGGCGTAAAGGATGTCCACTTCTTCTGCAGAGGCAGCCTGATCCAGCTTCAGCTTCCAGCTCTCATAGGCCGCCAGCAGCGTAGCCATGTCCTCCTGAGAATACTTCTTATTGGTGATGAATCTGTTATAGAGATCCTGCTGTGCTTTCTTCGGGTATGTGATGATCTGAAGCAGCTTACCATCCTCGCCTAAATAGTCCCGCCGAATTTCATTGATTTTGGCAATGGTATCCGCGCTCTTGATCTCTTCCTCTGCCGCGGCCAGCAGCGCGTTGACCTCCGCCTGCTCCTCAGCCGCGTACACGCGGCTGTCCACATAGGCACGGAGATCGGCCAGCAGCTGCTCGCCACCGGCATCCGTGCCGCTCAGTACCGCGGCAAGCTGCTCCTCACATTCCTGCACCAGCGCATCCGCGTCGCCGTCGGCCAGCTCAATGCGCTCTATGTACGACAGCACGATGCCGTTATAGAGGATGCTCTGCTCCGGACCATAGACCTTATAATTCTCGTCGCCGGGACGGATCAGCTTTGCCAGCAGCTGCGCTGTGGCGCTGACCTTATCCCAGCTGCCGCTGGCCATGGTGAAGGAAGGTGTCACGCAGGACACACGGGCCGCGTCGTGGCTGTTGGTATTCGCCACGTCCACTACGCCCCACAGCGTATTGGCGGACGCGCTCTGCACGTGCCGGATCTCGCCGCTGTACCATTCGCCCACGATACCGCCTACGCCCTGTGCCGTGGCATCACCGTTATCCGTCACATTGCCGGTATTATAGGCGTAGGACAGGGTGCAGGGGCCGGTGAGACCCGTATTGTTGGCGGTATCAATATAGCCCATGGCTGGCGAGCCGCTGCCGCTGACAGGCCCTTTGTTCAGCACGTTCATGATGATAACATCCAGCACATTGCCGGAGATATATTTATCCTGACTGACCCAACCGACGATACCTCCCACACGGCTTTCGCCCTGAACGGCGCTGCTGTTCTCGCACAGACGCACCTGTGCATAATCTGTCAGCAGACCCACAATGCCGCCCACACCCTGAACGCCATTGACCACACCCTCGCTGCCGTTGGTGCAGTAGCGGATCACACTTCCCTGACGAGCCACACCTACGATGCCGCCCGCGTAGTTGATATTCTTCCGACTACCCACCGTGCCGTAGTTATTGCAGCTGTCTATTATGGCGTTTACCGCCGTTTTACCAGCGATGCCGCCCGCCACAGCACTGTAATTCGTGCCAGCATTGCCGATATACACCGACGAGGAGCACTGAAAAACGGTACCCATACAGTAGCCTGCAATGCCGCCCGCTCCCACATTGTCGACGCCATTGCCGGAAACGCTTACTATGGAGATCGTGCCGGCTACCTTTAGGTGCTCCACTATGCCGGACTTTCCAATTACACCGAACAGCCCCGCATAGCTTTCATTGGATATATGCAGCCCATGGACGATGCTGTTGCACCCGTCAAACATGCCTTGATAGCTCTTGGCGGCAGTACCGATAGGTGTCCATGGGTGGCCGTTCAGGTCGATATCAGCCGTCAGCTTGGCGCACAGCGTTATCTTTCCGCTATTGACCCGATTGGCAAACCACGCCAGCTCCGCGCCAGTGCCAATGAGATACGGCTTCTCCTTCGTACCGCTGCCGGAGGGTTGGGTCTTTGTTTCGCCGTCCCACTTGTTTTCCTCCGGGACATCGTTGGCCTGTACGGCCACTTGCAAGCCCTCCACGATCTGCCGCATAGCGGCCTCACAGTTTTCGGCCAGCGCGTCTACTTCCGCTGTGGTCTTGCAGTCGTTCAGTGCCGTCAGGGCTGTGGCCTGCTGCTGTTCCAGCGTCTCGCGAGCCGTGTCCAGCTGCTCGCGGCCCGTCATGGTCAGGGACAGCCAGACGCCCCGGCTGCTCTCATCAAAGGCAGCTTCCTTCTCCTCCAGCTGTTTCAGATACTTCTCATACAACGTCTGGATGCGCCGAATGGCGGTCTGCTTCTCCTCCGCCGTCAGTTCCGTATACGTTTTGGCCGGAATGGCCGTCATCTCCAAAAGCAGCTCCGACAACTGCGGCAGCTCCTCCTCCGTCCGGGCGGCGGCAATAGCCGCCAACGCGTCGTTATAGAGCTTCGTCAATGTTGCCCAATCTTCCGGTTCATAGGAGTCCTCGTGGTATTTGCTCCACACCTCCGCAAGCTGAGACTTCAATGTCTCTTTCTTGCTGTCCAGCGCCATATCCGACACCTGGGGTTGGGTCAGCTCCCAACGCAGCAGCGGCCAGCCGCCGTTTTCCTCCGTCAGCAAAAAGCCGTTGGGATCGTCCGCCGCCGTGCCGTCGTTCAAGGCTGCCAGCACAGTATTGGTATCCGTCTCCTCAAACCGTCCGCCGGCAAGGGCGGTATCGGTCTCAAACGCCGTGCCCGACCAGAACAGCGCCGTGCTCTCCGCGCTGAATGTACCCTGACCGCACAATGCCCCAGCCCTTTCGCCGCTGACGGTCTTTACCTCACCCCAGCCCGGCAGGGCGGAGGTTTCCGTATTCTCTACAGCGGACGATACGGCGGCATAGCTATACGCTGCCGTACATTCCGCCTGTTCCGCCAGCTGGCCCATCAGGCCGCCCGTGCACACACCACCCAGCACATCGCCGGACTGATAGCTCCGCTGGATCGTGACGCTGCCGGACAGGACGCTGCCCAGCAGGCCGCCTGCGGCGGCGCTTTTCAGCGCCTTTACCGTACCCGCATCCGCGCAGCCTGTCAGGGCCAGCGTACCGCCGGTGACACTGCCCGCAAGGCCGCCTACATGACTGTCAGCGCTGGAGACGCTGATCTGCACCTCGCTGCGGCAGCCGCTTACCATGGTATCGCCGGACACCGTACCGGCCAGTGCGCCCACGTTCTTGGCAGGACTGTCCTCAGCGGCGGCCAGTTCACCGGCCAGCCGTAGATCCCGGATTGCCGCGCCGTTCAGGGCGCGGAACAGGCCCCATGACGCATCCGTATCGTCTGCCGTGACATGGAGTGCCAGCGTCACGGTGTGGTACGCGCCGTCGAGGCTGCCGGTGAACGTCTTGCCATAGGGCGCGTCCATCGTGATATCCGCACCGAGACGGTACGCGCCGTCCGGCTTCATGGCGGCAAATTCCTCCGCCGTGGTAATGACCGTTGTCTCCTGCGCCGCCACGGTGTCGGACGGTTCTACTGCCAATGCCGAGATCGGCAGCAGACTCACCGTCATGACACAGGCCAGCAGCAGGGCTATGATCCTGTTTCTCATCGCTTTTCTCCATTGCATTGCCGCTTATAGCCATTTGGCATACAGCGTCATATCTTTCTTTACCTTGTCCGTATCAAAATCCCATGGTCTGGTGCAGGCAGTATCCTGATACCAGCCGCCAAAACCGCACCCCGCCTTTTCCGGGACGGGAGGACGGGTCAGCTTCTCGCCGCGCTTGGCCTTGCGCCTGCCGATGGCCGTGCCGCCGAAGGTCTCAAACTTCACCGTCTTCCGGCCCAGCAGCAGGAGCAGAACCACCGCCAGCAGCACCGCCCCCAGCGCGAGCCAGCCCCACAGCGGCATATGGAAGCCCTGAGAGGGCAACTGGGAGGCGTCCACCCACTTGGCGTACAGCGTCATGCTGCCCTGCACCGTGTCCTTATCAAAATCCCACTCCCGGGTCATATCGAAGTCACTGTACCAGCCGGCCAGCGCGAAGCCCTCCTTGGCGGGGTCCTCCGGGCGGGTCACCTTCTGGCCCAGCTTCACCTTCTGGTCCGGGACGGAGGTGCCGCCGTTGCTCTCGAACTGCACAGTGCATTCATCCGTCACCACCACGGTCACGTCACGGCCGGTGGTGGCGTAGCTGTCCATGCCGCCCTCAACGGCAACCTGCATCTCCGTATTGCGGATCACGGACGAGCCGGAAGTACCGATGACCTTCAGCTGGAACGTGCCGATCATGGTGGAGGCGTCCCAGTTCTCGCCGCCGCCCAGAGACAGGAAGTTCATGTAAAATGCCCGCATACCGCCCCGCAGGGCGATGTCCGTTGTCTCGATGGAGGCCGCCGTCATGACGCTGTTCTCCACCAGCTCAAAAAACGCGGGGTCATAGCACAGCTCATCCTGCATGGCGTACATGGTGTAGCCCTCGTCCGCGTCGGTACGCTTCAGGGCCAGCGCCACCGTGACGATATCCCCGGTGGCCGCCCGCTTCGTGTCGCTGCCGTCGATGGACAGTTCAAAGAGGTACGACTGGCTCTCGTCCACCGCCATGGCCGGGACGACTGCCGCCAGCAGCGTCAGGGCCGCCAGCAGTGCGCATAACAGTTTCTTCATTTCGTGGTTCTCCTTCTGCTTCTTTTTATTCAGAAATTCGTTTCTATTTCTCTTTTTCCGCGTCTCAAGAGACACATAAACAAACCTCCGAAAAACGGGGTATTTCCCCTGCCCCTTTCGGGGCAGGGGAAATCATATGCGATATGGACAGTATTCGCCCTATAAGAGGGAGTTACTGGATCTTCGCCACAACGGCGGCAGCATCCAGCGAGTTGACGGTCTTGTTGCCGTTCATGTCGGCAGCAAGGAACATTGCCATGGTGGTATTGTCGAAGCTGTCGTACTTGGCGTTGTAGATGTTGTACACCAGCTGGGCATCGTTGATATCCACCAGTCCGGTGCCGTTCACATCGCCGTTCACGTTGAAGGTCTCCGCACTGCCTTCCACCTCGGTGATCTTGCCATCCGCTTCGGCTTCAGCCTTTACCTCTGCCAAGGACTTATCGGAAATGACCAGATAGGCATAGGCACCATAGTAACGATCCGCGTTCTGGAACATGGCGTTATTGCCATAGGCCAGCACCTTGCCGTCAGACAGCTTTGCGCTGTCAGCCAGTTTGGCGGTAATCAGGAACACGGCTTTGCCATTCAGCTTCACATACTCATTGACTTCAATGGTGTACTTGGTCTCGATGAGCTTCTTTTCCACGGTAACGGTGATCACATCACCCGCGGCGATATCCGCACCCGCGATGGTGTAGGTGCCATCGCCATTATCCTTGACGGCAACCGCGGTATCGTCTGCCTTTGCTGCCGTTACGGTGTACGCATAGCCGTCTTCCTTATGAATGGAGAACTTGAAGTCCTGACCGGGTTCAACTATCTGGGATGCACTGCCATTCACAACATCGGCCACGCCACTGCCAGCGAAGTTGATCTGAGCCTTGTTCGCTTCCTTGGTCACGGTAATGACCACGTCGCCTGTGATATCCTTGCCGTTGATGGTGTAGATCTTGCCATCTGCATCCAGCGTGGGTGTGACCGTCTTACCACCCGCGGTAACCGTCACGGTATAGGCATAGTTCGCTTCCGGAGTCAGCGTAAAGGTGTAATTCGTGCCGTAGGTGGCCTTGCTGCCATCGGTCAAGGTCACATTACCTGCGCCGCTGGCGGTGGTGTCCACCGTGACGTCAAACTTCTTGCCCACAGCAGTGATGGTGATGTCGCCTGTGATCTCACCGGCGGGGATGGTATAGCTGCCGTCTGCACCCTGTGTCAGCGTACCCTTATCCACGCCGCCAACGGTGTAGCTCACGGTCATGCAGTTGCCGTCCAGACCGTTTGCCAGCTTGAAGGTGTAATCCTTGCCGGCCTCGGCTTTGGGATTACCATCCACAACATTTGCATCTCTGTTCACGGTGTAGGTCTGGCCCACGGTGATGGTGGCAGAGCCGGTCACAGTGGCAGTAGGGGCATTCTTCAGTGCGTTTTCGGACTTATCGATCTTGGCCTCAGTGACCTTTACCTCACCCGGCTTTGCCGGCGAAGGAGAGGGTCAGGTTTTGGCCAAGAGTCAGATCCTTGCCGTAACGGTAGATGGTCAGGTTGCCGTTTCCATCATCTGTGACGGTAGCATCTGCGTCGCTGAAGCTCTTATAGGTCAGGATATCCTTGTTATAGCTGACCTTCATGGAATAGGCAGCATAGCTGGTCTCGTTAGCGTCGCTGTGGGTGATGTTCAGCTTGACCTCTGCCTCCCCGTCGGTCTGGATCGTGGTATTGCCGGACACCGCTACCGTGTAGCCTTTGGCGGCGGGGGTGTTGTCCTTGACGGTGAGGGTAGTGGTGGCAGAGCCGCCATCCTCCCATGTCGTACCCCAATCCTTACTCAGTTTAATACCCGTCACGTTGATAACATACTCATCTGCGGGTGTATTGGCAGGGATCGTAATGGGGAACACCGCCAAAGTCGTTACATCTTCAATGTTATCATCGCCAAGATTCATCCACGAAAGCTTATTCGCCTTGTCATTATAGCTTGCGGTTCCTCCATTCGGATATCCGGACGGATTTCCTACGACCAGTTTCCCGCTTGCATCGGACACGATCACTTCGATACTGTCGAGCGTTACGGGAGCCGATGTTCCTATTGTCAGATCCACCGTCTGATCTTCATCACTCGCATTGACCGTGCTTTGGCTCAATATCGCTGTATAGGATATTCCCAGCTCATTAGAAGCAAATACGTTGATCGTCAAGCTGAAGCAAAGTGCTAAGCAGAGCAGAAGTGCAATTCCGCGCCGCAAATTTCGTTTCATTTGCCAAACTCCTTTCTATCACCAGTCAAAAGCTGTCTTTCCAGAACTGACGCCTAAAACTTTGCGAGCTTCTGCGGCAGTCGGCTCTCCAGTGGAACCGCTTCTCAGCTTTTCAATGTCTGTCAGCGTTACCTTTCCACTGCTGACACCCAGCAATTTACGAGCTTCTGCGGCAGTAATCACACCATCACCATCCACATCGCCCTTCAGGGCCACGACGATGCTGTCGTCTGCTGCCAGCGTCGCGGTGAAGCTGTGGGTGCCGTCTGCGGTAGTGGCCGTCAGCTTCTGGTAAGTGCCGTCGGCCTTCTTCACCAGCACCACGCAGGCTGCGTCATTTTCGCTGGCCACGGTGAAGGCGTTGCTCTCGCCCAGCTTCCAGCCAGCCGCGGGAGCGGTGACCTTGATCTCAGGCGCATCTGCGGAAGTTCCGGCCTTGAAGGTGGTCACACCGTCCACGGTGGTGCCGTCCACGCTGCCGTTGCCGATCTTAATGTCAGACTCGGACGCGCCGGTCAGGGACACCGCCTTAGTGGACAGCGTGTAATTGCCCACATTGGTACCGTAGGTATAGACTGCCTCAACGCTGCCGTCAGCTGCGTCACGATATGTCACCAGCTTCGTCACATCACGCTCCATGCTGTTAGCCAGAAGCGCCACAATCTTACCGCCTTCAGCTGTATAATCGCCATCGTCGCCCTTGGTCACCTCAGGCATTTCCTTGACCACCAGCTCTTTGACCGCGCTGGTCAGGGCAATCAGGTTGCCGCTGTCGTTCTTGAAGTACAATGTGCCGTACTCATCCACCACGGGGCTGCTGATGCAGTACTGCGCCAGAGGGCCTTCCGGCTTGAACACCACGGGTGCGCAGTTGCTCTTTCCGTTCTCGGTGATGCCGCCCTTCAGGGATGTCTGATTTGCGCTGTCGTTGATCACGCGCATGACGCCGGGGGTATAGTTGTCCATGAAGTAGACGTTCACGCTGCCATCCTCGGTGTTGGTGGACAGCAGGCCGCTGGTCTGGGGATAACCCTGAGTGGCGGCGGTGTATGCCACGCTCCAGCTGTTCAGATCCAGCACCGCGATGTGGTGGCCGCTGTAGGCGGTGAACTGGCCGTCGCCAGACACGCCAACATAGGCGCGGTTGTTATACACCACGGGGGTGGAGGTGCTCATGCCGCCCAGATTGATGGCCTGAGAGCCGGAGAGCTTACCGTTATCGCCAAGAACCTCGCTGTAGAAATAGCCGCCCTTGGAGGTGAAGTATACGCGGCCATCCGCGTAAGCGATGTTGGAGCGGATATCGCCGGTGTAGTCGGTCTTGGAATCCACGATCTCGCCGGTGAACTTGTCGAACACCACCAGCTTGGCGGTCTGGGAGGTATAGCCGCTCTGGCCGTCGTCGGTGCCGACGACCACATACTTATCGTTGGCGTAAGCACCGGCCCAGTAGAAGCCGCCCTTGCTGGTATAGCGCCACAGGGCCTCCTTGGTGGAGGTACCCTCATAGTCCGCCGTCAGGCACACGAAGTTGGCGTCGCCGCTCTCGCCGTTCCAGAAGCCCACATACACATACCCGTCAGAGTAGGTGATGGGGGAGTTGGACTGACCCTTCAGCGGATCCTGATAGACCCACAGAGACTCCAGTGTGTCGGCGCGGAACACCTGCACGCGGCCCTCCTTCAGCGCCACGAAGATCATGCCGTCGGCATAGGTGGGCGGAATGATGGCGAAGTCGGAGTTGCTGGCCATATTGGCGTAGGCCACGGTCGCGCCGGTGGCGGGATCCAGCTTCAGCAGTTTGGTGCCCGCGTAGGCGTACATGTAGCCATCCACGAAGATGGGGGAGCCCACCGCGCCGCTGTCATAGCCGCTGCCGCTGGCGCTGGCCCACAGCAGCTCCACATCGGAGGACTCGGTCTCCGCGTCGATCTGGCCGGTGGGGGTCTTGACCTTGGTGATGGCCATGTTCTGGTCATTGCCGCGGAAGTTGGGCCAGGAAGCGGCATAATCCGGCAAAGAGATCGCCGGCACGGCGCTCAGCGTCACGGTCAGCTCGCCAGCCTTGTTCAGCGCGGACTGGGTGATGGTGCCGGTCTTGGTGACGTAGCCCTTGGCCACCGCAACATAGCGGTAGCTCTTGTCGGTGCGCAGGCTGTACACGCCGTTCTTGCCGGGGGTGACCAGCGTGTCGCCCTGATAGACGCGCACCTGCGCGCCGGTGGCGTTGGTGGTGATCTTCGCGTCATAGGTGCCGATGGTCTCCACCGTGTAGGTGTAGGTGGTGCTGGTCGCGCCCGCCTCCGTGCCGGAGACGGTGATGGTGAACTTGCCGTTCTCCAGCTTATCCAGCGGGAGCTTGCCGTTCTCCAGTTCGGGGCTGTAGGTCACGGTGACGCCGTCGCTCAGGGTAGCGGTCACGGTGGGGGTCAGGGACTTGACGCTGTCGGGCACCTTGAGCGTGTAGTCCAGCGTCTCAGGCGCGAAAGCCTGATCCTGCTCCAGACCTCCCTCCGCGAAGGTGACGGTTTTCAGCGTGGGCAGGACGGTCAGCTTGAAGGTGTACACCGTTTCCTTGCCGTTGCCGCCCGTCGGCGGGGTCACGGTCAGGGTCAGGGTGTTCTCGCCCAGCTTCAGCAGACTGCCGTATTGAATGTACTCCGCACTCTCTCCCATCATATCTGTGACGGGATTGATGGTCTTCGTCGTCTCACCGATCGCGGCGGTCATGGTCGCGCCGGTCTCGGCAGGGATAGCCCAGAAGCGATAGCTGCTGTTCGTTCCGGTGTTGTCAAGGCCCAGCGGCACGACATGCAGGTCATACTGCGTGGAAGAATAACTGGTCGTATCCTGCTTAAAGTCGTTCGGGTCGACCAGAACAGCGCCGTCATAGCCATTGTTCTTGCTGGGATCAACCGAACCGTTGCACCAGCTATTCAGCCGCAGCATACTCAGGCCGTTGGGGCTGGCTGCCTTTGTCACGGTGACGGGATAGGTCTTGCTGTGGGTGCCGTCCTCCGCCGTAACAACGAAGTCCACGCGGCCGTTGGAAAAGTCCACCGCTCCGTCGGCGGGGGTAACAGTGGCGCGGGGGCTGACGGTGGTGGCAACGGTCACCTTGGCCAGATCCGCGTCATAGGGCAGCACAAAGTAATAGTTGCCGTTCTTGTCCAACAGAGCCGCGCTGTCGTTGACGGTCAGGCCCGTCAGGTCGCAGGCGTAGTCTTTCAGCGTCTCGAAGCTGCCGCACACCGGCAGATTCTGACTTTCGCTGTCGCCCTGCGTCCACGTTACGCCGTACAGGGATATGTTGGCATAGCCGTTCAGCTTGTCCACGAACTCCTGAGCCTGCATGGCGGTCAGGGGCATGGCGGTTGCATAGTCGCCCGCGTCATAGTTACCGATGGCGGGCAGAATGCCCACTTCCTGATAATACAGATTGCCCAGCGACTTTCCGTTGACATCTACACCTGTGGCGCTGCCGATCAGGTGACCCGCCACAGGCTC
>OCHK01001197.1_pt1 | contig 21200 bp, 20 predicted proteins | sample 1538551 | NCBI WGS metagenome assembly OCHK01 (sample SAMN04571707, study PRJEB22368) | human gut metagenome | biome: human gut; material: stool | host: Homo sapiens | place: Luxembourg | collected 2012-08-31
ACCGTGATGTCGTTCTGGCGCGTGTGCTCGCCGATCACCTGCCCCTCGTAGACCTGATCCATCGGGCTGATGAAGAAGCGTCCGCGATCCTGCAGCTTGTCGATCGAGTAGGCGAAGGCCGTGCCGGTCTCGCCCGAGATGATCGAGCCGTTGGTGCGCATCTCGATTTCGCCGACCCACGGTTCGAAATCCTTCAGGCGGTGCGTCATGATCGCCTCGCCGGCCGTTGCCGTCAGCATGTTCGACCTCAGGCCGATAATGCCGCGCGAGGGGATGTCGAACTCCAGCCGCACGCGGTCGCCGTTCGACGTCATGTTCCTGAGCGTGCCTTTGCGCTTGGTGGCCAGTTCGATCACCGTGCCCGAGCAGGTTTCGGGGCAGTCGACGGTCAGTTCCTCGACCGGTTCGCATTTCTTGCCGTCGATCTCCTTGACGATCACGCGGGGCTGTCCGACCTGCAATTCGTATCCTTCGCGGCGCATGGTCTCGATCAGCACCGAAAGGTGCAGCACGCCGCGGCCGAATACGTTGAAACTGTCGGCCGAAGGGCCGGGCGTCACGCGCAGCGCGAGGTTTTTCTCCAGTTCGCGGTCTAGGCGCTCCTTGATGTGGCGCGAGGTGACGTATTTGCCGTCCTTGCCGAAAAACGGCGAGTTGTTGATCGTGAAGAGCATCGACATCGTCGGTTCGTCGATGGCGATGGGGGGCAGCGGTTCGGGGTTCTCGTAGTCGCAGATCGTGTCGCCGATCTCAAACCCTTCGATGCCCATGATGGCGCAAATCTCGCCGCACGGCACTTCGTCGACCTTCTTTTTGCCGAGACCTTCGAAGACCATCAGGTCTTTGATCCTGGTCTTCTGCATCGTTGTGCCGTCGCGCTTGGCCAGCGTGACGTTTTGTCCCGCCCGGAGCGAGCCGCGCGTCACCTTGCCCACGGCGATACGCCCCGTGTAGGAGGAGTATTCGAGCGAGGTGATGAGCATCTGGGGCGTGCCTTCTACCACGGCCGGTTCGGGTATCTCGTCGATGATGGCGTCCAGCAGCGGGACGAGCGAGTCGGTCGGCTCGGTCCATACGTGCGACATCCAGCCCTGTTTGGCCGAGCCGTAGATAGTCTTGTAGTCGAGCTGCTCCTCGGTGGCGTCGAGCGTGAACATCAGGTCGAAAACCTGTTCGTTGACCACTTCGGGACGGCAGTTGGGCTTGTCGACCTTGTTGATTACCACGATGGGCTTCTTGCCCAGCGCCAGCGCCTTTTGCAGCACGAAGCGGGTCTGGGGCATGGTGCCTTCGAAGGCGTCGACCAGCAGCAGTACGCCGTCGCACATGTTCAGCACGCGCTCGACCTCGCCGCCGAAGTCGGCGTGGCCCGGGGTGTCGATGATGTTGATTTTATAATCCTTGTAAATTACCGAGACGTTCTTCGAGAGGATCGTGATACCGCGTTCGCGTTCGAGGTCGTTGTTGTCGAGGATCAGCTCGCCGGTTTGCTTGGCGTTGTCGCGCAGGATGTTGCCGGCCAGGATCATCTTGTCTACGAGCGTGGTCTTGCCGTGATCCACGTGTGCAATAATTGCAATATTGCGTAGTTTTTGCATGTGAAAAGAATTTGTGGTGCAAAGGTAACAATTTCTCGGGAAAATATACTAAATTTGTTGGCTTATTAAAAAAGTTTAATTATTATGGAACCCATCTTCAATGTCCGGCAGCAGAGCGAGATTTATATCGGGCCCACGGCCGACATCCTGCCGGGAGTGCTGCCCGGGGGGCGCGTGGTCGTCGTGTCCGATGCCACGATAGACCGGCTCTACCATCCGATGCTGGCTCCTTACGATACGGTGCTGATCGGCCTCGGGGAGAGTATAAAGACCCTGCAAACCGTCGAATCGATCTACCGCCGCTTCATCGAACTGGGCGTCGACCGGTCGACTTTCGTGCTGGGGATCGGGGGCGGTATCGTGACCGACGTGGCGGGCGCGGCCTCGATTTCGGGTTCGTCTCGACGACTCTGCTGGGACAGGTCGACGCCAGCGTGGGCGGCAAGAACGGCGTGAATGTCGACGGCTACAAGAATATGGCGGGGACATTCTCGCAGCCCAGGTTCGTGATCTGCGACCCCGGGATGCTGCGCACGCTCTCCGACCGGGAGTTCCGCGCCGGGCTGGCCGAAGTCGTCAAGGCGGCCATCATCGCCGATGCCGACCTCTTCGCGCGGATCGAAGCCACGACTTTCGACGACCTGCGTTCCGATACCGACCTGCTTACGGATGCCGTCTCGGCGTCGATCCGCGTGAAGGCCGACATTGTCGAACGCGACGAGCGCGAGTCGGGCGACCGCCGCAAGCTCAACCTCGGGCATACGCTGGCGCACGCCATCGAGAAGTGTACCAACCGCCTGAACCACGGCGAGGCCGTGGCGGTGGGCACGGCGCTGATCGCCGATGCCTCGGTGAAGCTCGGCGTACTGACGGCGGAAGACCGCGACCGGATCGCCGGGGTGCTGAAAAAACTGGGGTTCGACCTCACGCCGCCCGTCGATGTGAAGCGGCTGCTCAAAGAGGTGGGCAAGGACAAGAAGAATGAGGACGGCATGCTGCGTATCGTGGTGCCTATAGGCATCGGCGATTGCGACGTGCGCCGGATGTCGCACGACGAGTTTGCGGCGCTGTTTGCGTGACCCGGCTGGTACAGGCATCATCGTGCAATAAAAAGGCCCGGCTTTCGGCCGGGCCTTTTATTGCACGATACCCTTCCGGGACTATATCTCGGTCAGCGTCCGGAGTTTTTCCGTGTAGGCGTCCCAATCGGCGATGGGCTGCCGTGCGACGCCCGATTCGATCGCGGCGCGTGCCACGGCGGGCGCTACGGTACATAGCAACCGCGGGTCGAACGGCTTGGGAATCAGGTAGTCGCGGCCGAATTCGAGTTTTTCGAGCGCATAGGCCCGCAGTACCATTGTCGGCACCGGTTCCTGGGCCAGCCCGGCGAGCGCATGTGCCGCGGCGAGTTTCATCGCTTCGTTGATCTTCGTGGCCCGGACATCGAGCGCCCCGCGGAAAATGTAGGGGAAGCCCAGCACGTTGTTGACTTGGTTGGGGTAGTCCGAGCGCCCCGTGGCGAAGATGATGTCCGGACGCGATACGACGGCTTTGTCGTAGGCGATTTCGGGGTCGGGGTTGGCGAGTGCCATGACGATCGGGTCGGTCGACATCGTACGCAGCATTTCGGGCGTCAGCACGTCGGCCGTCGAAACCCCGAGGAAGAGGTCGGCGCCGTGCAGCGCCTCGGCCAGCGTGGTGATGCGGCGCGTGGTGGCGAATTCACGTTTGATTTCGTTGATATCCGTACGGTAAGTCGTGACCACGCCGCGGCTGTCGCAGAAGACCATGTTCTCACGGCGGACGCCTACGGCGATGAACAGCCGTGCGCAGGCGATGGCCGCGGCCCCGGCGCCGTTGACCACCACGCGGAGTTTGTCGAGCGTCTTGCCGGCGATCTTTACGGCATTGAGCATCGCGGCGGTCGAGATGACGGCCGTGCCGTGCTGGTCGTCGTGCATCACGGGAATATCCAGTTCTTCGCTCAGCCTCCGGTCGATTTCGAAGCATTCCGGGGCTTTGATGTCTTCGAGGTTGATGCCCCCGAACGTCGGGGCTATCGCCTTCACCGTGCGGATGAATGCCTCGGGATCGGTTTCGTCGACTTCGATGTCGAAGGCGTCGATGTCGGCGTAAGTTTTGAAGAGCATGCTTTTACCTTCCATGACGGGTTTGCCTGCCAGAGCTCCGATATTGCCCAGTCCCAGGACGGCCGTGCCGTTCGAAATGACTGCTACCAGATTGCCTTTGTTCGTGTAACGGTAAACCTCTTCGGGGTTAGCTTCGATTTCGCGGCACGGAGCTGCGACGCCGGGCGAATAGGCCAGCGACAGGTCGTGCTGCGTGTGATAGGGCTTCGTCGGTACGACCGCGATTTTCCCTGGGCGGCCTTCGCTGTGATAGCGCAGAGCCTCCTGATCCATTTTACCTTTTCTCATTATCCTAACTGTTTTGCTTGTGTCTGCGAGACACAACGTGAAAAAACCTGCAATTATTGCGCCCTTCCGTCCCGGAACGGGCATCGTACGGGGCGGAGTTAAAAATAAACCCGCAGCCCTCCCCCGAACTGGAAGCGGAAGATGCCGAACAGGCTCAGTTCGGCGCCGTCGTCCACGTCCGGCGAGTCGACGATCAGCCATTGCCCGCTGATCCCCGCGCCCAGGCCGATGTGGCGTCCCAGCATGAACTCCACCGAGGCCGATTCATGGATGCCTACGCCGCCCCTGCTGCCCGATGTATCGCCGTAGCTGCGGATGTAGCGGCCGTAGCCGATGCCCGCGCTTTCCCGGAAGAGCCATCTGCGCCCTGCCCGCTGCCGGGCGACGAACTCCGGCGCGATGTAGTGGATGCGGCTCGTGCGCCGGATCCCGTTGCGTTCGGCCGCGAGGAATCCGCCCGAGTAGACGATTCCGGCGCCGAAGCCCCGGCGCGACGTCCAGTTGTACCCGGCACTGATGTCGTAGCCTTCGTTCAGCGAGCCGGAGGAGCTTTCGGCCAGGTAAAGCGTCGAGATGACAGCCGTATACGCCGCGTTGGCAAAGAACGTGTGCTGCGAGCGGTTGCGCGGGGCCAGGTGCTGCGCCCGGAGGGACTGCGCTCTGCCCCGCTGCGCGACCTGCTTCCCGGCCGATGGTGCCGTTTCCCCGGGTACGGCGGCGAACGGGCCGCCCAATGCAGCGCAAGGCGCTTCCTGTACCGCGGGTTCCGCCCCGGGCGTCTCCGCCCTGAGTTGCGTGGCTCTGCCAGAAGCCAGTAACAGTGATGCGGTGCAACAGCACGTGAGCAGGTATGGACGAATGCGGGTCATATTTTAAAAATGTCTGGTTCGGAATCGGGGAGTGCGGCGGTGACGGCTGCCGGCCGGTTCGGGCGGATGCCTCAAAACAGCAGGGTTTCGGGTTTGCCGGGGGGGGTGACCCCCAAGTGCCGGTAGGCCAGTTCGGTGGCTTCACGCCCCCGGGGCGTGCGTTTGAGGAACCCTTCCTTGATGAGGAACGGTTCGTAGACCTCCTCGATTGTGCCGGCGTCTTCGCCGACGGCCGTGGCGATGGTATTCAGCCCGACGGGGCCCCCGCCGAACTTTTCGATGATGGTGCCGAGTATCTTGTTGTCCATCTGGTCGAGGCCGCGCGAGTCGATGTTGAGCGCCGAAAGCCCGATTCTGGTGATTCCCAGATCGATGTGCCCTTCGCCCTTGACCATTGCGAAGTCGCGCACGCGGCGCAGCAGGGCGTTGGCGATGCGGGGCGTGCCGCGCGAGCGCAGGGCCACCTCGTGCGCCGCATCGTCGTCGATCGAGACGTCGAGGATGCGTGCCGAACGCCTGACGATGCCGGCCAGTACCGGGGCGTCGTAATATTCCAGATGGCACTGGATGCCAAAGCGTGCGCGCAGGGGCGATGTGAGCAGCCCGCTGCGGGTCGTGGCGCCGATCAGCGTGAAAGGCGCCAGCTCGATCTGGATCGAACGTGCCGAAGGGCCTTTGTCGAGTACGATGTCGATCTTGTAGTCCTCCATCGCCGAGTAGAGGTACTCCTCGACGATCGGGCTCAGGCGGTGTATCTCGTCGATGAAAAGCACGTCGCCGGGGTTGAGGTTGGTCAGCAGTCCGGCCAGGTCGCCCGGCTTGTCCAGCACGGGACCCGATGTGACGCGCAGCTGCGCGTGCATTTCGTTGGCGATGATGTTGGCAAGGGTCGTCTTGCCCAGTCCCGGGGGGCCGTGCAGCAGTACGTGGTCGAGCGAATCGCCGCGCATGAGCGCCGCCTTGATGAAAATATGGAGGTTGTCGACGATCTTGTCCTGCCCGGAGAAGGTTTCCAACTCCTGCGGACGTATCTTGTTTTCGAATTCGAGATCGCTCTCTGTGTTGCGTACGATTGACATGTTGCAAAGATAACGATTTTGTGCTACTTTGCCGCGGCGGGGCGAAAAAAAATCCGGCCCGCAGGATATGCGGGCCGGGGTCGCTGCCGGAAGCTCCGGCTATTGCTCACGCGGCAGCCCGATCTTTATGTATTTCACCCCGTTCATGCGGGTGTTCACACGCAGGATGATACCTTTCTTGCCTTCGAGATCCTCCTTGAAGGAATCCAGCTTGAACGAGACATAACGGTCGTAGTTGTATCCGCCTTCGTCGCCGTGGGCGTCGCGGCGCAGTTCGAGGTTCAGGTACCCCTCTTCCGTGTATTCAGGAGCGATCTCCGTCACGTTGTTGCGTACCAGCAGGAAGGTGTGTTTCGTGAGGTCACAGGCATTGAACCCGACCCAGACATTGAGGTAATTGCTGTTGAGGAATGCCTCCTTGAAGCTGGTTTTGTCGTCTTCCAGCGCGTCGAGTTCCTCTTGGGTGGTCACGACTTTCGTGCCGCCCGAGTAGATGTCCTGTATGTAATAGAGCGCCATGTTGTAATCGTATCCTTCCACTTTGTTATTCAGCAGGTTGAAATATATGACGACGCGCTGGTCTTCCTCGGCCTTATAGCTGCCTATGCGGCTTTTGTCGCCCGGGTACACCGTCTTGCCATCGTCGAGAACGACATAGAAATCGTTATTTTCGAGCGGCTTTACCGAAGCGAAAGCCGAAAGCCTGGGGTAGTCCCCGTCCGAATCGTTGCAGGAGGTGAAAATGGCCGCAGCCATGGTCACGAGAAGAAATAATCCGAATCTTTTCATATTTATAATTATTTTTGCGTTATCTTCACTAATTAAATGCAGGGCGGGGCGGAATACTGCATGGGCATAAAAATTTTCGGGTGCCGTGCAGTCTTTTGATGGCTACACCGTTTATAAGATGAACGCAAATATGGGAATGGAGGAGCAGATACTGGCCGAGGGGTGCAGAAAAGGGGATAATGCGGCCCGTCGTGAGCTGTATGACCGCTATGCAGGCCGTCTGCTGGCCGTCTGCCTCCGTTATTCGGGCGACCGTTCTACCGCCGAAGACCTGATGCACGATGCGTTCCTGAAGATTTACGGTGCTTTCGACCGTTTTTCCTACCGCGGCCCCGGTTCCCTGCGTGCCTGGATGGAACGGATCACGGTGAACGTGGCGCTCGAATGGCTCCGCAGCCGGAACAAACTGAGCATGACGGTGCTCGACGACGGAAGGCAGTTGCCCGACATCCCGGAGCCCGACCCGTCGGAAGTGGCGCGTATTCCGCGCGACGTGCTGATGGGGTTCGTCAGCGAATTGCCTGACGGTTACCGTACGGTGTTCAACCTCTACTGCATCGAAGGCTATTCGCACCGCGACATCGCGCAGATGCTGGGGATCAACGAAAAAAGTTCCTCGTCGCAGTTATTCCGCGCGCGGGCACTGCTGGCCCGCAGAATAGGGGCCTATATGGAGACACATTAAATTATGAAACAAAATAAAGACTGGACAGACGTAATGCGGAGTGCGCTCCGGGGCACCGAGGTGATACCCCCGGCCGACGGTTGGGCGCGGCTGGAGCGCGAGCTCGGGCCTCCCGCGTATCTCCGTGTTGCGTAGCCATTGGCCGCGGATTGCTGCCGCTGCCGCCGCTGTGCTGATTTTCCTGGGTGGCGGGGGATACCTGCTGCATGAAAACCGGGATTTAGGGGATAAAGGGTTTGTTATTGCAACGGCGACGGACAGCGGCAGCTCTGCTGCGGACATGGCGCAGGTCGATGGGACACCGGCGGGAGATGGTGAAGGGACGCTCGCGGGGGCGCTCCGCGCAGCCGTTCCGACCGAAGAGGCCGTGCGGGCTGCGGCGCTGCCGGGCGAGGAGCCCGGTGCGGGGACGGCTCCCGGGATTGCACCGGGACGGAATGCCCTTGCCGCCGCCGATATGCGGGGCTTCGAGGACGGCCGTGCAGCGGCTTTGACGTCCGGAGCTGCGCCCGCCGGGGAGGCGGTTGCTGCAAACGCCGTCACCGGTAATTCGGTTGCGGAAAATGCGGTGGCAGGGAGCGAGGCTTCCGGAAAGGCCTCCGCAGCGGCTGCTGCTACCGGGGATGCCGCGGCGGACGGCACGCGGCCGGCCGTGCGTGCGGCAGTCGCCGGACAGGCGTCCGCCACGGACGGGAACCCGGGAGAAGAGGCTGCCGGGCAGGCCGTTCAGCCCCGCAAATACCCGGGCACGTACGATTACCTGGCCGATGGCGTGCAGGAATACAGGCGTCCCCGGCGCAAGACTTCGGTTTCGCTCTTCGCCGCAGGCGGTGTGACCGGATCATCGGGGGCGTCGGGCGGTGTCGGCCCCAATCTGGTGATGTCCGACATATTTGTAGGCGGTACCAACGGCACGATGGCGCAATTGAAATACAATTACGAGGATTATTCGTTCCGCCACCATCAGCCGCTCAGCTTCGGCCTTTCGGTGCGCAAGGAGTTCGCGTACGGGTTGTCGCTCGAAAGCGGTGTGAACTATACGTTGTTATGGTCGGACGTGAGCATGCAGTCCGGCGGCGAGGATATCAGCCAAAAGCTTCACTTCATCGGGGTTCCCCTGCGCCTGAACTGGCAGTTCCTCGAAACCGGGCGTTTCTCGATGTACGTGGGCGCAGGCGGTATGCTCGAGAAATGCGTGTCCGCCAAGTTCGGCTCCAAATCCGTCGACGAACCCAAAGTACAGTGGTCGGTGGCCGGGGCCGTCGGGGCACAGTACCGCCTCGGCAATTATGTCGGGCTTTACTTTGAGCCCGAGGTTTCGCACTACTTTACGGAAACCACCCTGCGTACATCGCGCACCGATTCTTCCCTGTCGCTGACCCTCCGTCTCGGAGTGCGCCTTTCATTCTGACATTCAACTGATATATCCTGTTTGCACGTCCCTGGGACGTGAAATACGACTTGGAGAAGTCCGTACCCGAAGCGATACGGACTTTTTTGTGATCTGTCCGAATGTGTTATTTTGTGGCTTAATTATGCTATTTTTTATTGACTAATGAAAATTTGTTCTTATTTTTGTTGAATAAAAGATTGTGAATTGACGCTAACAAAAAAGCACAAGTGCAGCAATCTGTGCACTTGTGCCTTTGTAGTCCCGACGGGAATCGAACCCATATCGTAAGAACCGGAATCTTATATTCTATCCATTGAACTACGGGACCGGGAGTGCAAAGATGCAAATTTTTTTTAATTTTTACTAATAAAATGCGAGAAAAGCAGAATAATTGGCAGAGGATCGAAGCCGTAATCAAATGGGCGAACATGTCAACCAACTACTTCGCCCGCCATATCGGGCTTGCACGCGGCGAAAACCTCTACCAGATTAAACGCGGTAACAACGGCATTTCGCTCGACGTGGCCGACCGCATCGTCTCCAAATTCCCGCAGGTGGATAAATTGTGGCTGCTGACGGGGGAGGGGCAGATGTTCGCGGACGGGAAACTGCGCGGCGCCCAGATACCTTTTTATAATGTGGATGTCGAACAGGCCATCGCGCACGTCACCCACCTCGAGGCTGAGAGCAGCCTGGTCATCCCGCAGGCGGGTGAGTGCGACCTTGCCATGTGTTACATGGGACGTGCCATGGGGGACGCCTTGCCGCCGGGTGCGGTGGTCTTGCTGAAGGCCGTCGACCGGGATGCAATTATTCCCGGGGGGGAATATGTGATTGTCAGCCGAAAAATTGTAACTTTGCGGATAGTTCGGCTCGCCGACGGGGAGGACAAACTCCGCCTGGTGGCCGGCGATCGGGAAAATTATGACGACATAATTCTGAATGTCAGTGATATAAGCTCGGTGTATAAAGTTAAAGGCAAATTGATAATAAACAGTTGAGAATATGTTTTCAGGGATCGTGGAACGCATGGCGGAGGTCGTGGACATCCGTACCGACCGTCAGAATAAGGATTTTACGCTGCGCGCGGACTTTTGCCGCGAGTTGAAAATCGACCAGAGTATAGCACATAACGGCGTATGTTTGACAGTTGTGGACATCCGCGATGATACGTATACGGTCACGGCGATGAAGGAGACGCTCGACAGGAGCAACCTCGGCCTGCTGGCTGTGGGCGATCTGGTGAACCTCGAACGCTCGATGAAACCCGATGCGCTGCTCGACGGGCATATCGTCCAGGGGCATGTCGACCAGACGGCCGTATGCACGGCCCGCGAGGACGCCGACGGCAGCTGGTACTATACGTTCGCCTACGAACCGCAGGGCGGTGGGCTCTGTACCGTGGAGAAAGGGTCGGTGACGGTCAATGGCGTGAGCCTGACGGTCTGCGACTCGAAGGAGTCGTCGTTCCGCGTGGCGATCATTCCCTATACGTTCGAGCATACGAACTTCTGCCGCATCGGCGTGGGTTCGGTCGTGAACCTCGAATTCGACATCGTGGGCAAGTACATCGCCCGTCTCATGCAAAATTATACGAAGTAAGCCTTATGGTATACATCAAAACCAAAGAGGGCGCATCGCTGTGGATCGCGCTCCTCGCAACGGCCATTGTGGCCGGGACGATGACGCTGCTCGATGCGGTGTGGTGGGTGACGCTGTGCGTCTGCGGCGCCGTCTTTGTCGTCGTGGCGCTCGTGGCGCTGTTCATCATCCGCAAGTATGTGGCTTACAAGCTCAAACCGATCTATTCCATCGTGCTTTCGCGCGACGTGCATACGCACGAGATTTTCTCCGAGCTGAAGGACAAGCACGTCGAGAATATCGGCGAGGAACTCACGGCGTGGGCGGATACGAACGACAAGGAGATCGCCCGCCTCAAGGAGACTGAGCAGTTCCGCAAACAGTACCTGGGCAACGTGGCGCACGAGCTCAAAACCCCGATCTTCAATATCCAGGGGTATATCTCGACACTGCTCGACGGAGGCCTGGAGGACGAGCTCATCAACCGCAAATACCTCGAGCGGGCCGAGAAGAGCATCGACCGCCTGATCAATATCGTCAACGACCTGGATACCATCTCCAAGCTGGAGAGCAACATGAACCGCCTCGAAATGGAGAAGTTCGACATCGTGGCGCTGACGAAGGAGATCGCCGAGCAGGCTGAGATGGAGGCCGACAAAAAAGGCATCCGGATTTCGATCAAGGGCGCCGACAACCTTCCCTCGCCGTTCTGGGTGCTGGCCGACAAACATTACATCGGCCAGGTCATCGTGAACCTCGTCATCAACTCGATCCGCTACGGGAAGGAGGGCGGTCTGACGCGCGTCCATTTCCGCGACATGCTCGACAAAATACTTGTCGAGGTGGAGGATAACGGATTGGGAATCAGTAAGGAGGATTTGCCCCGCGTCTTCGAGCGATTCTACCGTACCGACAAGGGGCGTTCGCGCGAGCAGGGCGGTACCGGCCTCGGACTGGCGATCGTGAAGCATATCATCGAAGCGCACGGCGAACGCATCAGCGTGCGCAGCGAACCCGGCGTGGGGAGCACCTTCTCGTTCACGCTCAAAAAAGTCAACCTGCAAGAACTGAATAAATGATACGACCGTTAAGCATCGTTTGGAATTTCGACCCGGTGTTCTTCTCCATCGGGTCGCTCGACATCCGCTATTACGGATTGATGTGGGCGCTGGCAATCCTGATCGGCGCCAAGTTTTTCGATAACTTCTGCAAGCGTGAGGGGCTTCCGCCGAAGGTCTCCGAGTCGATTTTTATATATGGTACGCTGGCGACGATCATCGGGGCGCGGCTGGGGCACTGCCTCTTCTACGACCCGATGGAATACCTCAGCAAGCCGTGGACGATCATCACGGGTTTCCGGGACGGCGGCATGGCCAGCCACGGCGCTGCCATCGGCCTCTTGATCGGCCTCTGGCTGTTCTCGCGCAAGAACAAGCTGCCCTATATCTGGTCGCTCGACCGCATCATGATCGCGGTGGGCATCGGCGGTGCCGTCGTCCGGCTGGGCAACCTGTTCAATTCGGAGATCTTCGGCATGGCCACGACCCTGCCGTGGGGCTTCGAATTCGTCCGCTCGGCCAAGTGGGTGAACGAGTTCGCCCCCGCGGCGGTACACCCGACCCAGATTTACGAGGCGCTTTGCTACCTGATCACCTTCGGCATCCTTTGCTGGCTCTATTATGCGAAGGACATCGCGCGGCGCCGTCCGGGCATCCTGTTCGGCATCGGGCTGCTCGGGATTTTCCTGACGCGCTTCTTCATCGAGTTCATCAAGACCGAGCAGGAGGCGTTCGAACAGGGATGGGTGCTCGATATGGGGCAATGGCTGAGCATTCCGTTTATCGTGCTGGGTATTTACATGATTTACCGGGGGCTGTCCGAGCCCGAAGTTACCCCCGCCCCGGTGCCGAAAGCCCCGGCAGCAACTCCAAAAAAGAAGAAACGATGAGCAATTACCCGATGGTCGATGAAGTGAACCGCCTTGTCGGCAACCTGCTTGCCGCCGGCAGCGGGGTGTTCCTGCCCGGCGTAGGGTCGCTCTTTGTCGAGCGGCGCGGTGCCAGGCGGCTTTCCAAACGCTCTGTCCAGCCTCCTTGCCGCGTGGTATCCTTCTCTTCGCAGCAGCAGGGGGTATCGCTTGCCGATGAACTGGCACGTACGCTGCACTGCGACGCTGCCGGAGCTCAGGATGTTTACGACCGCTGGCTTTCCCGCACGCGCGAGGGCGACGTGCTGACCATAGAGGGCGTCGGCGTGCTCAAATTCAAGAATTTTACGCTTGCACCCGCGTTCGACAGGCTGCTAAACCCGCAGGGGCACGAGCCCGTGCGGATCAAGCCTGCCCGCCGGTTGGACTGGGCGCTGTGGGTCGGCATCGCGGCGATCGTGATTGCGGCGGGTTTCGGCGGCGCCGAATTCCTGCGCATCAATTCTTCCGATATTCCGGAACCCGGTGCGGCCGCCGAAGTTGCGCGCACCTTGCCCGCCGCGGATGCGGGGATTCCCGCCGATTCGTCCGCGACGGCCGGTGTGACGGACGACGGGACTGCGACGGCAGTTGCGGGAACGAAGGCTGCGGAAACCGACGTTGCCGGGAGCAGTGCTGCGGGTGCGGCCGGGACGGCGGACAGCGCCGGTGACCGTGCGGATGCAGCTGTAACCCGTGCGGATGCCAAACCTGCCGGACTGCGTCCCGGGTCGGCGGCACGGGTCTCCACGGAGCCTGCATCGCTCGTTTCGGGACACCGGTATGTCGTGTTGGGGGTTTTCAGTACGCCGGAAAATGCGGCCCGTGCCGCCGCGGATGCCGAAGCCAGGGATGCATCGGTACGCTGCGGGGTCTACCGTTTCGGCAATAAATTCATGGTTTCACCTTTCGAGGCGCCCGATGCGGAGGCATGTACGTTGTTCATCCGTAATTATAGCGACCGTTTCCCCGGGCTGTGGACTTACACTGCCCGTTGATGCGTCTTTCCGAGCTGATAATCCGTTTCATCGACTGGTTCTACCGCCGGCCTGTTTCTGCGTTATTGCCGCGCCAGACGTTCCGTTATGCCGTTTGCGGCGGCGCGAACGTGGTTTTCGGCTGGGGGTGCTATTTCCTGCTCTATAATTTCGTGCTCGACAAGGAGCTGCTCGACCTCGGGTTCATCGCGGTTTCCCCGCATGTCGCGGCGATGCTGATTGTTTTTCCGCTGACCTTTTTCACCGGGTTTTGGCTGAACCGCCACGTGGCTTTCCGCCGTTCGCCGCTTGCCACGGGGACGCAGCTTTTCCGCTACCTCCTCTCCGTCGCCGGCTCGGTGGTGGTCAATTATCTCTTCCTGAAATTCTTCGTCGAGTTGTGCGGGTTTTGGGCGACGCCTTCGCAAATGATGGCCTCGCTGGGGACGATGGTGTACAGCTATCTGGCTGCCAAGTATTTCACCTTTCGCAACGCCGTCCGCGAATAACCGCGGGGCCGGGCGTGTCAGCCTTTCCGGTTCTCCTCCTTGAGTTTCTGCAGTTCGTACATCCTGTCGCGGAATTTCGCGGCGGCGAGGAAGTCGAGCGATTTGGCCGCACGTTCCATGTCTTCGCGCGCCTTGTCGATCAGCGTGTCGATGTTCTCGCTTGCGGCATAGGTTCTCTGTACGTCCGCGGCGGCCATGTAGTGGTCTTCGGCGAGCGGGTAGCTCGCCGCTATTTCCGGGACGTCGGTGCGCGCGGAGAGCAGGGTGCTTTGCCCCGTGCCGCTCTTCTGCGCCCGGCGCGGCAGCATGCCGTGCTCCATGTTGTAGCGCACCTGTTTCTCGCGCCGGCGGTTGCTCTGCTCGATGGCGAAGCGCATGGAGTCGGTGCAGGTGTCGGCATAGAGGATCACGTTGCCCTGTGAATGGCGCGCGGCGCGTCCCGCGATCTGCGTCAGCGACCGCACGTTGCGCAGGAAACCCTCCTTGTCGGCGTCGAGGATCGCCACCAGCGCCACTTCGGGCAGGTCGAGCCCTTCGCGCAGCAGGTTCACGCCCACCAGCACGTCGAACATTCCGGCCCGCAGGTCTTCCAGAATCTGGATGCGTTCCAGCGTATCCACGTCCGAGTGGATGTAACGGTTGCGCACGCCCACCCGGTCGAAATATTTCGAAAGTTCCTCGGCCATGCGTTTGGTGATGGTCGTCACGAGCACCTTGTCGTCGTCTTTCACGCGCTTGTCGATCTCCTCCAGCAGGTCGTCGATCTGGTTGGCCGTGACGCGCACCTCGAGCGGCGGGTGGGGCGGATCAGCTGTTCGACGATCACGCCTTCGCTCTTCATCAGTTCGTAGTCGGCGGGCGTGGCGCTCACGTAGATCGACGTGCCCTGCAACTGCTCGAACTCGGCGAAGGTCACCGGACGGTTGTCCTTGGCCGCCGGGAGTCGGAATCCGTACTCCACGAGGTTTTCCTTGCGGGCGCGGTCGCCGCCGTACATGGCGTGTACCTGCGGCAGCGTGACGTGGCTTTCGTCTACGACGAGCATGTAATCCTTCGGGAAATAGTCAATCAGGCAGAAAGGGCGCGTGCCCTCGGCGCGGCCGTCGAAATAACGCGAGTAGTTCTCGATGCCGGGGCAGTACCCCAACTCCTTGATCATCTCGACGTCGTATTCCACGCGCTGCTTGATGCGCTGCGCCTCCGTCGTGCGTCCGGCACGCTCGAAGAATTCGATCTGCCTGCCCAGATCCAGGTATATCTGTTGTACGGCGCAGTTGATGCGCTCCTTGGTGGTTACGAAGAGGCTCGTGGGGTAGAGCGTCAGGTTGTCGAGCGAGTGGATACGCTGCCCCGTCGCGGGGTCGATGGTCTGGATGGCCTCGACCTCGTTGTCGTAGAACATTACGCGGAAGCACTGGCTGCCGAATTCGCCGAAGGCCGCCATGATGTCCACCGTGTCGCCGTTGACGCGGAACGTCGCCGGTTCCAGGTCGCGTTCGGTGCGCGTGTAGAGCGCTTCGACCAGCTTGTAGAGGAAATGCTTGTAGCTGACGACCTGCCCGACCCGGATGTTGATGGCCGTGGCATGGAAATCCGCCGGGTTGCCGGCGCCGTAGAGGCACGATACGCTCGATACGACGACCACGTCGCGGCGCCCCGACAGCAGCGTGGCCACGGTGCGCAGGCGCATTTTCTCGATCTCGGCGTTGATCGAAAGGTCTTTTTCGATGAAGGTGTCCGTCGAGGGGAGGTAGGCCTCCGGCTGGTAATAGTCGTAGTAGGAGACGAAATACTCCACGGCGTTCTCCGGGAAGAAATTGCGGAACTCGCCGTAAAGCTGCGCCGCGAGCGTCTTGTTGTGGCTCAGGACGAGCGTCGGGCGGTTCAGCTGCGCGATGACGTTGGCCACGGTGAAGGTCTTTCCCGAGCCTGTCACCCCCAGCAGGGTGTTATGTTTGGAGCCGTGCCGGATCGAGCCGACGAGCTGTGCGATCGCTTCCGGCTGGTCGCCCATCGGGGCGTAATCCGATACCAACTTGAAATCCATGGTGCAAAAGTAGATAAAAAAAACGGTATGGTGAAATGTCGCCCCGGTTTGGCCAAGGCGGAGCGTCTGTTTTGAAACGTACCGGGGACAGTTAAAATTGTCCCGCCACGCCATATGAAGCTGTTCGAAAGCGAAGGCTGGAAGTCGTTCCGGCTCAATTCCCTGGCCGTGATCCTGGGTGTCGTCATTACGTTCGGGGGCGGGCGGCTTATTACGAACTGCCAGAAACGGCAGGATGCCCGGGAGATTGTCGGGCTGTTCAAGTCCGATGTGCTGCGCCACCTCGATATGTCGGAAGGGGTGATCGCCGATTTTACGACCGAGATGTATGCCATGCGGCAATGTGCCGCCGCATCCGGCCGCGGGGAGTTGGACAAGGTGCACGAAGATACGCTCCGCTGCGCCCTGAGCTTGTTTTTCTCCGTGCACGGGAAAATCAGGAGTGCTGCTTCCGCTGCCAGATGGATGACACGCTCGGTTCCGGGGTCATCACCCGAGGCTTGGTGCCTGCCTGCGGATTGAACGAGGCCATCCGCGCCGAGCTGGAAGACATCAGGACGGTTGGGTACTGATCTTCTCCGCCCGGCAAAAACTTTTTGCACCCCGCTAAGGGTTGGGGAATTATTGCTATCTTTGCAGACATGATCGACAGGGAAACAGTAGACCGCATTTATGCAGCCGCCAATATCGTGGATATTATCGGCGAGTACGTCACGCTCAAGCGCAAGGGTGTGAACTATCAGGCCTGCTGCCCGTTCCACAACGAGAAAACCCCGTCGTTCGTCGTGTCGCCCTCGAAGGGGGTATATAAATGCTTCGGCTGCGGCAAAGGCGGCAATGCCGTCACGTTCCTGATGGAGCACGAGAACATCACCTATCCCGAAGCCCTGAAGATGGTGGCCAAACGATACGGCATCGAGGTCAAGGAGAAGGAGATGTCCGAGGAAGAGGTACGCCGCAACGACGACCGCGAATCGATGTTCGCGCTCAACGGCTGGGCGGCCGATTATTTCTCCAACTACCTGCACCACGAGACCGAGGGCATGAGCGTGGGTATGACCTATTTCCGCCAGAAGCGCGGCATGACCGACGCCACGATCAAGAAGTTCGGCCTCGGGTTCTGCCCCGCGCGTGGCGACCGGATGTCGAAGGATGCGCTGGCGGCGGGATATAAAAAGGAGTTCTTGGTCTCTACCGGCCTTTCGCTCGAACGCGAGAGCGACGGTTCGCTCTACGACCGCTTCCGCGACCGGGTGATTTTCCCCGTACATAACATTTCGGGGCGCATCGTCGCTTTCGGCGGCCGTACGCTGCGTACCGACAAGACCGTTGCCAAGTACCAGAATTCGCCCGAGAGCGAGATATACAGCAAGAAACGTGAGCTGTACGGACTCTATTTCGCCAAGAAGGCGATCCAGCAGCTCGACTTCGCCATCATGGTCGAAGGCTATACCGATGTGATTTCGATGCACCAGGCGGGTGTCGAGAACGTCGTTTCGTCGTCCGGGACATCGCTCACGACCGAGCAGATACGCCTGCTGAACCGTTTTACGAAAAACATCACGGTCATTTACGACGGAGACTCGGCGGGTATCCACGCTTCGCTGCGCGGGATCGACATGATCCTCCGGGAGGGGATGAACGTGCGCGTGGTGTTGCTGCCCGAACCCGAGGATCCCGACTCCTTCGCCCGGGCGCACACTGCGGCCGAGGTGCAGGAATATATCCGGGCCAACGAACAGGATTTCCTGGCCTTCAAAGCAAAATTGCTGTTGGAGGCCGCCCAGGGCGACCCGATCCGGAAGGCGGCGCTGATCGCCGATATGGTGCAGTCGATCGCGCAGATTCCCGATCCGATCCAGCGGTCGGTTTACATCAAGGAGTGCGCGCGGATCATGGACATCGACGAGAACATCCTGATCTCGGAGGTGGCGCGCAAGCGCATGGCGACGACCGGCGACCGCGAGGCCGACGAATTCGTACGCCGCCAGACGGCGTTGCGGAAGGCGGAGGCTCCGCAGCCCGAGGTGGAATTCGTGAAGCAGGTCGAGGCAGGGAGCAGCACCGAGGCGCTCGAACGCGAACTGGTGAAATACCTGCTCAAATACGGCCATTGTTCGTTCGAGTTCAAGGAGGGGCGCACGATGGTGGCGTGCAACGTCGCGGAGGTGATCTTCCTGGAACTGGACAGCGACGGGCTTACGTTTTGCAATCCGCTATACAACAGTATTTTGGCAACTTACCGTGAGCAGTGGAAGATTCTCGGTACGGGGGTGGAAGTCCCGGCGCACTTTTTCCTGAACCATCCCGACCCGGAGGTGTGCAACGCCTCGGTCGACATCCTTACGTCGGACGACAATTACGTGGCCAGCCAGCTGTGGCGGCGCAAGGACATCCATGTCGAGAGCGATGCCGAGATGCTGGCCGTAGGGGTGCCGAAGGCCGTGACGCTCTACAAGTCGAAGGTGATCGAAAGCTATATCAAGGAGTGGCAGGCCAAGCTCGCGGACGAGAGCCTCACGGACGAGCAGGTCGGCGAGGTGATCCAGCGGCTGGCCGGGTTCAACAAGGTGAAAGTGACGATTGCAAAGAAATTGCAGCGGTTGATATTATGACCGCGCCCGGCGGAGTGCCGGGCGGGAATATGCCGGGGTTTGAATTTTAAAAGAAAAAAGGGGCGGGTCTCGGGTCGTACACGTATCACTACGCATACCGTGTGCAAACAGAAAATAAACAGAAAGATGTGTAAAACATATCAAAGATAAAAGAATTAGTTACCTTGACCGATTCCCACCCCTGCGAATAAATAGGCAATTATTGTGCCGATTCCGAATATATGAGTGAACAGAAAAAGATAAATATCCGTAACAAGCGCGCGACGTTCGACTATGAGATTCTGGAAGAGTACGTTGCGGGCATCGTGCTCGTTGGTACCGAGATTAAGTCCATCCGTGCGGGCAAGGCTTCGCTGACCGATTCGTTCTGTTATTTCGACAAGGGCGAGCTGTGGATACGGGGTGTCAACATCGCCGAATACGGGTGGGGCACCTGCAACAACCATGCGCCGCGCCGCGACCGGAAACTGCTGCTCAACCGCCGCGAGCTGGACAAACTCCAGCGTGCGGGGCAGGACAAGGGCCTCACGATCGTGGGGCTGCGCCTGTTCCTGAACGAACGGGGGCTGGCGAAAGTCGTGGTCGGGCTTGCCCGGGGCCGGAAGACCTATGACAAGCGCGAATACCTGAAGGAAAACGATGCCAAGCGTGAGATCGACAAGGCGATGAAAAATTACAAACGATGATACGAGCTATTTTCCTCGATGTAGACGGTACGCTGATCAGTTTCAAGACCCATGAAATACCCGCCTCGGCACGCGATGCGCTGGTGCGGGCGCATGCGCGGGGTATCCGGCTCTTTATCGCTACGGGGCGTGCGGCGAACGACCTCGCTCCGCTCGAGGGGATTCCCTACGACGGCGTGGTGTCGCTCAACGGCGCACGGTGTGTGGCTGCCGACGGGCGTGTCGTAAGCCAGCACTTGATTCCGCGGGCCGATTTCGAACGCGCCATGGAACTCTCCTTGCAGATGGGATTCCCGCTGGCGCTGGAACTGGAGAGCGGCGTATTCGTCAACCGAGTGACCCCCGAGGTGGAACGGCTGGCGCATATGGTCGCGCATCCCGTGCCCGAGCAGACCGACCTCCGTGCGCTTTTCGAGCGGAGCGAGTGCTGCCAGATGTGTTTCTATCTGGATACGGAGGCCGAACGGCGCGTCATGGCGCAGTTGCCCGGGCTTGCGGCGAGCCGGTGGTGCCCGATTTTCGCCGACATCAATGTCGCAGGCATCGACAAGGCCACGGGTATGAGGGAATTTATGTCCGCCTGCGGATTACGGGCTTCGGAGGTCGCGGCCTTCGGCGACGGCGGCAACGACGTGGCGATGTTGTCTGCCGCGGGGGTGGGGATTGCCATGGGCAATGCCTGCGACGAGGCGCTGAACGCCGCCGACTACGTGACCGCTACGGTCGACGACGACGGCATTGCCCGGGCGCTGGAGCACCTGGGTATTTTGGACGATTGAGTTTGAATTTATCGAAGATATGAGCTTGATTCTATGTATCGAGACCGGTACGGACGTTTGTTCGGTCGGTATTGCAAAGGACGGGGAGCTGCTTTCGCTGCGCGAGAGCGACGAGGGGCGCGACCATGCCCGCAAGGTCGGCGTGTTCGTCGACGAGCTTTTGCGCGAAACGGGCATTGCGCCCGATGAACTGGATGCCGTGGCCGTGGGCAAGGGCCCCGGCTCCTATACGGGGCTGCGGATCGGCGTTTCGTTCGCCAAGGGGCTGTGCTACGGGGTGCGTAAGCCGCTGGTGGCCGTCGGGTCGCTCGATGCGCTGGCCGAAGTGGCGCTCGAAGACTACGAAGCCGGAATTCTTTCCGTCCCCGACTGGGAACATGCCTGCCTTTGCCCGATGGTCGATGCCCGCCGCATGGAGGTCTATGCGCAGGTATTCGATACAACTGGCAAGCCCCTGAACGAAGTTTCGGCCGAGGTCGTCGACGGGGAGAGCTTTGCGCACTTCCGTTCGCAGGGGAGGCCGTTCGTGATCTTCGGCAGCGGGGCCCGCAAATGCGCCGGGATACTGCCCGACGCCGTGCTTGTCGAGGTAGCCCCTTCCGCACGCGGGCTTGCGCGGCTGGCCCAGCGTGCGCTCGATGCGGGATGTACGGAAGATATCGCCTATTTCGAACCTTTCTACCTGAAGGATTTTGTCGTTACGACGTCGAAGAAAAAGTTGTTCTGACGGCGTTTTTCATGCTGTGGCGTCTGGCATGGCCGTAAGGCCCCGGGCTTTTCGGGGTTGCTGTATGGCGAACCTTCAGAATCGGGGGTTCGGCGGGAGTATACCGGTATGATGGAAGCGGAGTTGATAAAATGCCTGTCGGAGCGGTTTTATTCCGATTTTGCCGACACGGTGGCCCGGCGCGTGCGTGATGCGGGTGCCGTGGGGCTGCTGTATGAGGTGGTGACCTCCCGCTACGAGGGGTTGCCGCGTGCCGTGAGGCACAAGGTGGCTTTCCGGGGTGCGTATGTACTCGAGAAAATCTATTTCGACGCCCCGGATTCGTTCATGCCCTGTGCCGGTAAGTTTTGCGGGACGGATTTCCCGGCCTGCGCCGATCCCAGTGCCCGGCGTCACTTCGCAAAGGTCATGGCCGACCTGCTGGGGCGTTACTCGCCCGGGAGGCGGGATATGGAGCGGATT
>OCHK01001201.1_pt1 | contig 21180 bp, 13 predicted proteins | sample 1538551 | NCBI WGS metagenome assembly OCHK01 (sample SAMN04571707, study PRJEB22368) | human gut metagenome | biome: human gut; material: stool | host: Homo sapiens | place: Luxembourg | collected 2012-08-31
CCGTTTAAGTATCAGCCTATGTTTGAAAAGGGAAAAGATACAACTGAGTATTATCTGCTTACAAAAGACTATGTATCAGTAAGCGAGTTTGAAGGAAATCCTATCCTGAAAATTGAGAAAGAAGGTTTGACTGCGATGGCTAATGCAGCTTTTCGTGATGTATCATTCATGCTTCGTCGTTCGCACAACGAACAAGTTGCTAAGATTCTGAGTGATCCGGAAGCAAGTGAAAACGATAAGTATGTGGCATTGACTTTCCTGCGTAACGCGGAAGTTGCTTCAAAAGGTGTACTTCCTTTCTGTCAGGACACTGGTACTGCTATTATCCATGGTGAAAAAGGACAGCAGGTATGGACTGGATATTCTGATGAAGAAGCGCTTTCACTGGGCGTATATAAAACATACACTGAAGAGAACCTGCGTTATTCACAGAATGCGCCTTTGAATATGTATGATGAGGTAAATACAAAATGTAACCTCCCTGCACAGATTGACATCGAAGCTACGGAAGGTATGGAATACGAATTCCTTTGCGTAACAAAAGGTGGTGGTTCTGCCAACAAGACATATTTGTATCAGGAAACAAAAGCGATCCTGAATCCCGGTACACTGGTTCCATTCCTGGTTGAAAAAATGAAAACATTGGGAACAGCCGCTTGCCCTCCTTATCATATCGCTTTCGTGATCGGTGGAACTTCTGCTGAAAAGAACTTATTGACAGTGAAGCTGGCTTCTACTCATTTCTATGATAACTTGCCGACTACTGGAAACGAATATGGCCGTGCATTCCGCGACATCGAACTGGAAAAAGAAGTTTTGGCAGAAGCTCACAAAATTGGATTGGGCGCGCAATTCGGAGGTAAATATCTTGCTCATGACGTACGCATCATCCGTTTGCCTCGTCACGGTGCTTCTTGTCCGGTAGGTCTGGGAGTATCTTGCTCTGCCGACCGTAACATCAAATGTAAAATCAATAAGGAAGGTATCTGGATTGAGAAACTGGATTCAAATCCGGGCGAACTTATTCCTGTAGAACTGCGTCAAGCAGGTGAAGGTGATGTTGTAAAGATCGACCTGAACCGTCCGATGCCTGAAATCCTGAAAGAGCTGACTAAATATCCGGTAGCTACTCGTCTGTCATTGAACGGAACGATCATCGTAGGTCGTGACATCGCCCATGCTAAACTGAAAGAACGTTTGGATCGCGGCGAAGACTTGCCACAATATATTAAGGATCATCCTATTTATTATGCAGGTCCGGCAAAAACTCCGGAAGGTATGGCTTGTGGTTCTATGGGTCCTACTACAGCAGGACGTATGGACTCTTATGTAGAACTGTTCCAAAGTCATGGCGGCAGCATGGTCATGTTGGCAAAAGGTAACCGTAGCCAGCAAGTGACAGATGCTTGTAAGAAATATGGTGGTTTCTATCTTGGCTCTATCGGAGGTCCGGCAGCTATCCTTGCACAGAATAACATCAAGAGCATCGAATGTGTGGAATATCCGGAATTGGGTATGGAAGCCATCTGGAAAATTGAAGTAGAAAACTTCCCTGCATTTATCTTGGTGGATGATAAGGGTAATGACTTCTTCAAACAGTTGAAACCGTGGAATTGCACAAAATAACCGGTTTTAACCTGTTGGGATAAAACTTTAAGAAGAGGCTAAATGCCCTGAATTTATAAAATCCCCTCACTCTGCAATGTAGTGAGGGGATTTCATCTTTTGAGGACTTAAAGACTTTCCGGATATTTATTTTTGTAGTGTAGATATCAGCCTTTCATCATTTGTGATTACTTGTTCTGTTCTTTTTTCCATTTTTCATATCTCTTCAATACCTTACTACCATCTTTGTTATACCAACTATAACCATTCCGGCGCTCATGCCCGATTTCCGATATATCATATTTTTTAATGCCGTCACGGTCGCAGAAAAAAGGCCGATTCGTTTCCAGTTCATAAAAACGTGCCCAGAGAGTTGGACAGTCTTCACAGGGAACCATACGATAGTCTTTTTTACCTTCACCGTTAGTGAAATATTCCTTCTGTATTCCTTTTATTTTAGACTTTTGGAACCATTTGATTGCTCCTTCTATGGATTTTACAATGTCTGTGGATGGATTAGGAAGTGACATCAACAGCAATACAATATTGTCCGACTCTTGTCCGCTTAGTGACGGAAGTTCATAAGCACGTGCTTTGCAGGGTTCCAAAGTGACACGGTCGTGTTGGGCGCACCATACTGTTAATTCACCATTTTGGCACACCTGCGTTTTGAGTATACACTCTATACCTTTGTTGAATGCATTGCGTGCTTGTTCGCAGATATTGTCAGGAAGAAAAGTATATGGAGCTTTCTTTTCGTATATGCTCCGAAGTTGATTCATGACTCTTACCATTGCATTGTCATTGTAGGTGATTTGTACATAATAACCTTTGGGACGTGGATAAAATTGAGGCCATCCTCCGTTTTCATACTGCGATTTGAGCAGATATTGAATACCGTTCAGCACTCCTTCTTTATATTTCTCTTTCTGTGTAGCCAGATAAAGTCGTGCCAGATATTCTATTTCTGTCGTGGTGGCATTGTTGTCGATTGTGCTTTGGTTGATATCCTCTTTGGCTTTTAGTGCCGCTTTATATTCCTGTTCTGTCAGTTCTGCCGGCATATAGATATTTTTTGGCCATCCTCCGGTGATTTGCTGATACAGTAACACGTTGTCACCAATGCGTTGGGCTTCTTCCGTCTTGAAGAAATCGTCGTCAAATTTAGGAGCGATGTGTACCCATTCTTTGTAATTTTGTTGTTTTCTGTAGTCTGTTGCTTTTTGGGCTGAGGCGTTTGTCAGGATAAAAAGTAGCAGTAAGAAAAAACCTGGTTTTCTCATGGCTTTATTATTTAATGTTTTTATAGTATGCAAATGTATGAAGAAAGAAAAATACTGATATGTAATAACTGTTTTTTATAGAGTAAAAATTGGGTTAACCCTCCCGATAAGAAGATTAACCCAATCAAAAAATAAATGGAAACTACTTCCTTATTCCAGATATTTCGTAATCTTTCCGCTGATTTGTAACAGGGATATTTCGCAAAGTTTCGTATTATATTCAGCAGAGAGGATGCGTTCCTCTGCATCTAACAAACTTTTTTGTGTTTCACGCACTTCAAAACCGGAGAGGTCTCCCTGTATATAACGGTCCATGGCAATATCGTGATTATCTTTGGCGGTTATCAGGTTTTGACGTTCCAGATTCAGCAATTGAAGATTGTTGCGATAGGCTTGCCATAGGTTACTGAGATCAGAGCGAAGTGCTAATTCCAAGTCCTGTCGTTCCAGGCGACGATTCTTGAAAGCCAGACTTGCATTTCTCTTTTCGCGGCGACGATTACCGTCGAAGATATTAAAACCGACAGTAACTCCGGCATTAAAGCCTAAGTTGCCTCTTCTGCTATTTGCATTGATATCATACTTATTAAAGGTATATCCATAGCCGGTATTCAGTTTGAGGTATGGATAGTTGCGGGAGTTGATCTTTTTGTAATCCAGCTGTGCCAGTACGGTGTTCTGGTCGGCTTTCAGCAAAGAAGCATTGGTGGATAAGGTAGCATTCCATAAATCGTCGAACAGTAAGTCACTGTGTACGTCAATGGTAGAATCTTTGATGACGATAATCTGATTTACATTATTGTTGGCCATCAATTCATTAAGTTGGATGCGTGAGGAGTGCAGCAATTCCTGTTGCTTGATGTATTGGGCACTGTCCGCATTGAAGTCCACTTTGGCTTGCTGATAATCCAGACCTGAGAATTTACCGACAAGATGGCTCGCTTCTGCTATACGCAAGCGTTCTTTGGAAAGTGACATCGCATAATGAAAGTTCTTCAAACGGATCTTTTGCTGGATGAAGTTGTAGTATTCCGAGGCAAGATCGGCGATGAAGTCTTCAATGGCAATGCGGGTATTGATTTCGCCCTGCCGTTCCAGTTCCTTTAGTTGCTTGTACGTAGTGCTGATATTGAATCCGTCGAAGATGGTCCAGTTGAGGTTGAGGCCGACGTTAACTGTCTGGTCGTAGACTCCATTATTTTTGGTGACCTCTCCGGTGGCACGGGCTTTCGTCTCGATGTTGTCCAGGTTTCCGGTATATCCGGCAGAAAAGTCCAAAGTAGGCAGATAACCTGCATTTCCGAGTGTCGCGTTATTCTTGCTGATCTGTTCTTCGTTATGGACGATGCGCAGAGAATAATTGTTTTGCAGCCCTTCTTCCAGGCAGTCTTTTAAGGAATAGATTCGCTGTGCCTTCACTGGAGAAACTAATACGAAGACACATGCGGTAACTATGTATATGATTTGTTTCATGCAAATACTTTTCTGTTTCATTCTTTTGTTATTTTGATTCGGTTAGTCGAAATATAACTGTAGATGGCCGGCACGATATACATAGTAAGCAGTGTGGAAACAACCATACCACCTACTACAGCCGTACCCATGGCGATACGCTGATTGGCGCCTTCTCCGCTGGCAAATGCCAATGGAATAAGTCCCAGTACAGTAGAAGCACTTGTCATTAGAATCGGGCGCAGACGCTGTAATGCGGCATCTTTGATGGCGCTCATTTTATCCTCGCCTGCTTCTTGTTTCTGATTGGCGAATTCCACGATCAGGATACCGTTTTTAGCCACGAGACCAATCAGCATGATAATACCGATCTGGCTGAAAATATTCATTGTGATATCTCCGAAATACATGAATACCAAGGCTCCGGCGATAGCCAAAGGCACTGTTAACATGATTATTAACGGGTCCTTGAAACTTTCAAACTGTGCTGCCAGGATCAGATAAATCAGAAGGATAGCCAAAATAAAGGCAAACATCAGGCTCGAAGAACTTTCACGGTATTCCTTGGAGTCTCCGGATAATGCGGTACGGAAAGTATCATCCAATGTTTCTTTGGCAATCTTGTCCATTTCATCCAGTCCTTGTCCGATGGTCTTTCCGTCAGCCAGTCCGGCGGAAATTGTGGCTGATACAAATCGGTTGTAGCGGTACAGTTTGGGTGGAGCGATACCGTTTTCCAGCTCAATCAGATTATCCAGCTGTATCATATCTCCATTGCTGCTGCGGATGTAGATAGCTTTCAGGTCGGCAGGCTTGTTTCGTTGCTGGCGGTTGATTTCACCCAAAATTTCATACTGCTTTCCGTTCATATAGAAATATCCCATACGCTGGCCGCTCAATCCGTATTGCAGCGTTTGGGCGATGTTTTTGGTACTGACTCCCATTACACTTGCTTTGTCACGGTTGATCTTGATGCGGGCTTCCGGTTTGCTGAACTTCAAGTCTACGTCTGCCATCTGGAAAACCGGATTCTCATATACTTTGGCCATGAACTGCGGTAATACCTCCTGCAGTTTTTCAAGATTGGTAGCCTGAAGTACGTATTGAACAGGCATACTTCCCCGGCGTCCGCCGAAAGAAGACTGCTGTTGTACGAACGAGCGTGCCATGGTCTTTTTCTGAACTGCCTTTGATATCTTTTCCGCAACTTCCATCTGCGTGTAGTCACGGTCTTTCATGTCTTTCAGTGTAATGCGTACGTTTCCGCTACCACTGGATACACGTGCTGTCACCGCTTCCGCATCCGGCAGAATAGAATCTACAAGCTGGTTGATATCTTCGGTATAGTCCCGGATATATTCATAAGTGACACCCTCCGCACCTCGGGTGTTGATCGAGATTTGCGACCGGTCTTCAAGCGGTGCCATTTCTGCCGGAATAGCATTCCATAAGAAGCCGATCAGGCAGATGGTTATAAAAGTGAACGGAAGTGCCAGCCAGCGCTTGCGCAAAAAAGCAGCGAGCGAACGGCTGTACCATCGGTTCATCCCTTCAAAAAACGGTTCTGTTTTAGTGTAGAACCAGTTTTGTTTCTCACGTTTGATGAGTAACTTCGTGGCCAGCATCGGTGTGAAAGTCAGTGCCGCAAATGAAGAGATAATGACAGAACCGGAAATTACAATACTGAATTCCCGGAACAAACGTCCTGTCATACCTTGCATAAAGACAATCGGGAAGAATACTGCAACTAGTGTGATGGTCGTTGAAATAACGGCAAAGAAGATCTCTTTGGCTCCTTCTATTCCCGCTTCTTTCGGACTCATTCCTTTTTCGATACGGATATAGATGTTCTCCGTCATTACGATGGCGTCATCCACCACCAGTCCCACGGCCAGCACAATGGCAAGCATGGAAAGTACGTTAATGGAGAATCCGGCAAGATACATGACGAAGAATGCTCCAATCAGCGATACGGGAATTACGATGCACGGAACCAGCGTCACCCGCCAGTCGCGTAAGAAAAGGAAGATGATGATGATAACCAGAATAAAGGCTACATATACAGTCTCTTTTACCTCATTGATAGATGCCCGGATAAATTTGGTATTATCAAAACCATAGCTATACGTCACATCTTCCGGCAGGTCCTTCTTCATCTGTTCCATGCGTTTGTACACAGCATCGGCAATTTCGATGTGATTGGCTCCCGGCTGTGGAATAACAACAACACCTACCATGGGTACACCGTTCATTTTCATGTAACTCTTGATGTCGGCAGGACCAAGTTCTGCACGTCCGATGTCACTGAAACGGACGATACGGTTGTTATCTTCTTTTACAATAAGATTATTGAACTCATCGGCAGTATGCATTAATCCCAATGTACGGATTGTCAGTTCGGTAGTGTTTCCTTCAATACTACCCGAAGGAAGTTCGACATTCTCATTGTCTACCGCATTCTTTACATCAATCGGAGTGATGCCATATCCTGCCATCTTGACCGGATCGAGCCAAAGGCGCATGGAATAACGCTTTTCACCCCAAATAGATACACTACTTACATCAGAGATGGTCTGTAACTGCTCTTTGACAGTTAAGTCTGCAATCTCACTTAATTCAAGCAGTGAGCGTTTGTCGCTTTGGAGGGCAACCATTAAAATAGGCATCGCATCGGCATCGGCTTTTGATACAGTCGGCGGGTCACAGTCCCGGGGCAGATAACGTTGGGCACGGGAAACTTTGTCACGTACGTCATTTGCTGCAGTTTCCAGATCGACTGAAAGTTCAAATTCTACCGTAATACGGCTTTGTCCCTGCTGGCTGACGCTGGATAGAGACCGGATGCCCGGGATACCATTGATATTTTGTTCCAGTGGCTCGGTTATCTGGTTCTCAATGACGTCGGCATTGGCTCCCGGATAAGAACAACTGACAGAAATGATCGGGTTGTCCACCGATGGATATTCACGGACACCCAGATAACTGTATCCGATAAATCCAAAAAGGAGAATAATGATTGTCAGTACCGTAGCTAATACCGGACGGCGTATACTTAATTCAGATATATTCATAAGGCATGGCAGGTATTAGTCAATATTATCCAATGTAACAGGAAGTCCCAGGCGAAGTTGCAGTGTTCCTGATGTAAGAATGGTATCTCCTACTTGAAGTCCTCTTACAATTTGTACTTCAGCATCTGTACGAATGCCTGTTGTCACTTCTACAGGTTCGGCTTTTCCTGATTTATACAAGAAAACTTTATCCTTTCCCATCTCCGGTACGATAGCTTCCGTCGGAATGGCAATCGCATTCGGGATTTCTTCTTTCTTTAATTGGATACTTGTATATCGGCCGGGAAGTAAGGCGCGATTGGTATTTGGATAAAGTGCGCGTGCTGTAAATTGATGCAGGTTGGGATCAATCGTTGATTCTACAGCATATACTTTTGCGCTGAAGGCATCTAGTTTTCCTTCAATTCTAAAATTCAGGTTCGTACCTTTCTTAATCTGGCTTGCATAGCGTTCCGGTACTGAAAATTCTACTTTCAGCGGAGTAATCTTTGTCAGTTTGGCAACGATAGTTGTCGGCGAAGCGTATGAACCGACACTGATTTGCCGAAGTCCGATGATTCCGTCAAATGGAGCACGGAGCTCGGTTAGGGCAATGTTCGCTTTTACTATTTCTATATCAGCATTTAGAGTTGCCAGGTCAGTCTTTACTTGTTCATAAGCTTCTTTACTGACTGCATCTCGTTTAAGCAGAGCATCTTGTCGGAATACACGGTCCTCAGCTAACTTTAGTTGTGAAACCAACCGTTGAAGTTGTGCTTGTAGCTGGCGGTCGTTGACTTTGGCAAGAAGTTGTCCTTTTTTTACGGGAGTTCCTTCTTCGAAGTTGATCTCTATTACTTTCCCGGAAGTCTCAAAAGACAAATCAACTTCTTCATCCGGCAGAAGTACGCCGGTAGTAGTGTATTCGTCTGTTAACAGTTGAGGCTTTATTACTTTGGCGTTGACGTTCAGAATTTTTTTTCCATTCTTTTGGGTATTTTTTACCTTGTCAGCAGCAGCCAGTTCGTCGTTAGTTTTTGGTAACTGTGAGTAAATTCCCCCACCGATAATTCCGGCACCGATAAGAATAATGATGCCCCATTTAGTTTTTTTATTCATGGTTTAGTATAGTATATAGCATGTTATATAATATCTTCTGATGATTAGACGACACTTGAAAGAAAAGGTTTAATGCTGGATAAAGTAAAAGAAAGTTAATGTTGTGTCTGGCTTTAATAACAGACAAAAGGAGAATTTCGACTTTTCATCTAATTTACTTATTTAAATTAGTGAGATTTTGCTTGAAGTTTAAATTAAAATCAAAGTTGTGTTTGTTGTTTGAATTTTGGAATCAGAATGTTCGATTGTTGTCGTTTTTTTAATAGAAATTAGATTTATTTTTTATGTGTAATTTCTTGCTGATTAGTTAAGAGATTAGTATGCCGCCCGATACTTTCCCTCCTCCTTATCCTCCAGCATATTCAGATAAGAAGTATAACGAGACTCACTGATAAGATGCTTTTCCACTGCCTCACGTACCGCACATCCCGGCTCATGCCGATGTGTACAGTTACCATATTTGCAATCAGCGGAAACCTTGAATATTTCAGGGAAATAATGCCCGATTTCTTCTTCCTCCATATCGAACGTTCCGAATCCTTTGATTCCCGGAGTATCGATAATATATCCATCCCCGTCTACAGAGAACATTTCAGAGAAGGTAGTCGTATGCATACCTTTGTTGTGATAGGTCGATATCTCACCGGTTTTTACTTTGGTTCCCGGTAAAATGGCGTTGATGAGCGTCGATTTTCCAACTCCCGAATGACCGGAGAAAAGTGTGATCTTGCCTTCCAGGTCTTTTTTGATGGCATCCACTCCGGTTCCTTCCTTGGCAGAAACCTTGAAACAAGGATAACCGATATGCGTATACAGATTAATAAGAGCGTCCAGATAACGGAGCTCATCCTCGTTATAAGCATCTACCTTATTAAATACCAGTTTGACAGGTACACGATATGCTTCGGCAGAAGCGAGAAAACGGTCGATAAAAATGGTGGATGTTTCGGGATAGTTGACAGTAACCACTAACATACATTGATCGAGGTTAGCGGCAAGAATGTGAGATTGTTTGGAAAGATTGGAAGAACGGCGGATGATGTAGTTCTGTCTTCTATTTCATTGATAAAGGCAGTACCTTCCTGATTGAGTATAATCTGAACGCGGTCGCCCACGGCTACCGGATTGGTGCTGCGAATACCTTTTAACCGGAAATTACCTTTGATTTTACATTCAATAAATTGTCCGTCGTCGGTCTTCACCTGATACCAACTGCCCGTGTTCTTGATTACTAATCCCTTCATTTATTTAATGGATAATGGATAATGGAGAATGGATAATGGAGAATGGGCAATGGGACTGCATAGTAATTATCCATTGTCCATTCTCCATTTTCCATTAAACCGTCATGATTTCTTTATCCTTGTCAGCAAGCATATCTTCAATCTGTTTGATATACTTATCATGGATTTTTTGTAACTTGGCTTCCGCATTCTTCTGCTCGTCTTCTGCCAGTCCGTCTTTTACTGCTTTTTTCAGTGCGTCGATGCCATCGCGACGAGCGTTGCGTACACTTACTTTGGCAGTTTCGCCTTCCGCTTTACACTGTTTAGCGAGCTGTCTACGACGTTCTTCCGTCAGAGGAGGAATACCAATACGGATTACTTCACCATTATTTTCGGGCATAATGCCAAGGTCAGAGTCGATAATGGCTTTTTCGATGGCACGGAACATACTTTTGTCCCACGGTTTGATGGTGATACTGCGAGCATCCGGAGTGGATAAAGCAGCTACATTGCTGATAGGAACCATACTTCCGTAAGAGTCTACGCGGATACCATCCAACAGTCGGGTACTCGCTTTTCCAGCGCGGATATGTGCCAATGCTTCTTCGAGATACATTACAGCCATATCCATTTTTTCTTGTGCATTGTCAAGGCAAGTCTTTACGTCTACCATATTTTTTGATAATTAAAGTTGCTATTTGGTTGATTGATTAGCAAAAGTATACTATTTTTTGCTTATCTGCAACAGCACACTCATCTTTTTTATAAGCGACTTGCCGATGATAATCAATGTAACGGCAGTGATAATCATTAAAATACCGACCATTAATCGGGGAGTCAGTTTTTCGTGAAACAGGAGGACCCCGAAAAATAACGCTGTCACAGGCTCCAGAGCACCGAGTATAGCAGTAGGAGTGGAGCCTATAGATTGAATGGCTAATGCGGTGCAAATCAATGACACGGCAGTGGGGAGAATGGCCAAGGCCAGAACATCTGCCCACAATAAGGGAGAGGGTATGATTTGCAATTCCGTGCAGAAATTCAAGCGGACTATGTAAACCGATAATCCGAATAATATAGCATAAAAAGTCAGTTTGGTAGTCGGTAATGTTTTTAATGAAGACCGGTTGACTCCTACGATATAAATGGCATAGGAGAGAGACGACAGTAAAACAAAGATAATTCCTACGGTGGAGAGTGGTTTGTTGCCATCTCCCTGATAGAGCAGGGCAATGCCCGAAAGTGCCAACAGGATCGAAAAAACGGTGATTGCGGAAATCTTCTCTTTGAAAAAGGCGCCCATGATCACAGCTACCATCACCGGATAAACGAACAGAATGGTAGAAGCAATACCGGCATCCATATAGTTGTAACTCATGAATAGAAGCAGAGATGAAAACGAAAACAGCAATCCCATGATTACCAAGGGGAGAATGTCTGCCTTGCGAAGAGTAAAAGACTGCCCTTGCAGCTTCATCAAGACACCCAATACAATTACGGCAAATGCGTAACGGTAGAATAAAACAGTATCGACACTCATGCCGGCAGCATAGAGCGGGAGTGTGAAGAGAGGATTCATACCGTAGCTTGCAGCGGCAATGGCTCCATAAATAAAACCTTTGGTCTTGTTATTCATTATTTTAGCCTCTTAAAAATGGCGTGCAAAAGTACGTAGTTTGCCGATGATAAACAATAGTTTAGGGCGTTGATAGTATAATTTAATTTTTCGTATGCGACGGATTACTTGGAGAATAGCATGAGATTACTCTTCTGCTAGCCGTAAACTAACATTGTTTATGCTTGAATTTATTCGTCTGACAGCTGTTTTCTTTTCGTCTGACAGCTGTTAGACGAAAGATTAACAGTTGTCAGACGAAAGTTCAACAACTGTCAGACGAATAGTTTTATGCAATGCGAGACTTAGATTTTAGCACTATAGCCATTAAGAAATAGTATTGAAAGCTGTAAATCTTAGTCTTTTTATTATCTTTGCATCAATGACATGCCTTGCATCTTAATACATTAGATAAATACAGAATATAAAATATGAAAGAAAATAAACTGGATTACATCCCCGAACCGATGGACCTTTCATTGGTTGACCTTCCCGAATCTTTAATCCAATTATCAGAGCGCATCGCTGAAAATGTACATGAAGTGTGGGCAAAAGCCCGTATAGATGAAGGCTGGACATATGGCGAAAAACGCGATGATATCCATAAAAAGCATCCTTGTCTGGTACCTTATGATGAGTTGCCGGAAGAAGAAAAAGAGTACGATCGGAATACGGCTATGAATACGATCAAGATGGTGAAGAAATTAGGTTTCAGAATAGAAAGGGAGGAGTAAGTTATGAATGCTCGTTGGTTTGACCGGATTATTTATGGCGGGGCTTGGAAACAGATACGTTTCCTGATTATTATAGTCGTTTCGCTGATTGTTTTATCTTGTTTGGGAGTGCACTGGGGAAGCAAGTATCAGATGACTCCTTCGGAAGAGATGACTGTGCTGGCTACTGACTCTGCGGCGAACCATTCTTTTCAGAAGACCCTGTGGAATGTATACAATAACTTTGTTGATTCGGGCAACCTGATCAGCATAAGTCCGGAAGACCGCCCGGGCATTGATTATTAGTTTGCTGGGTTCCGTCGTTTTGGGCGGATTGTTGATCTCCACGCTTTCCAATATCATTGAAAGGCGGGTGGAAAATTGCAGAAACGGGTTGATTCATTATAAACTATCTGATCATTTTGTGATCATCGGTGCAGATGCAATGTTACCCTGTCTGATACGACAGTTATGCCAACGGGAGAAGGATTGCACGTTAGTCATTCAGACTTCCAAAGACGTCAATGAAGTACGGATGGAATTATTTTCCAATCTCACAAAGGATGAGGAGAAGAGAATCGTTTTGGTTCATGCCATGAGAGACTCTAAAGAAGAACTGAAAAAGTTGTATGTGGCGGATGCGAAAGAAGTCTTTATATTGGGAGATAGCGGAGAGCTGGATGATGTGGAATATTATCATGACTCGATGAATGTCGACTGTCTGAATCTGATAGGCGAACTTTGCAAGGAAGAGAATCGGAAACCTCCTTTGAAGTGCAACGTACTCTTTGAATATCAATCTACTTTTGCTGTCTTCCAATTCTCGGATATTGATGATGATATAAAGGAATATATTGATTTCTGTCCGTTTAACTTTTACGAAACATGGGCGCAAAAAGTATTTGTGCGAAATGCGTGTAGTATCCGTGAGATTAATTATCTGCCTCTGGATTATCAGCCTGTCACTTACGAATCAGAGAAATATGTGCATCTGGTAATTGTGGGAATGTCGAGGATGGGAATTGCTTTGGCTGTCGAGGCTGCCCATATAGCCCACTATCCCAACTTTATCCGGGATAAAAAGAAGAAAACGCGCATCACTTTTATCGATAATGAAGCAATGCGTGAGATGAACAGCTTCAAACAAGCGTATGAAAACCTATTTGATGTATCTTATTCTACCTTTATAGATACAGAAAACGGAATGGTCCGCAGGGATGAACCTGCTGAGGTCTATGCTCATTTGGGAACAGATTTTATAGACATAGAATGGCAGTTTGTACAGGGAACTATCGAGTCGCCGGAAGTCCGTGATTTGATTACAGGCTGGTGTGAAGATGAGGATGCGCTGATGACGGTTGCAGTCTGCCTGAACCTGACTCATCAGTCTATTTCTTCTGCTGTCTATCTCCCGCGTTGTGTCTATGAGAAAGGTGTTCCGGTGCTGGTTCAGCAACGGATAACATCGGCTATCATTGAAAAATTATCCGGTAATCCGTTGAAGGGAAAAGGAGGAACCAATCAGCGTTTCAAGAATCTTCGTCCGTTCGGGATGTTGGATGATTGTTTCGACTTGTGTATGGCAGACGAGATGTATGCCAAGCGTGTAAATGCGGTGTATGAAAAGTGTGAAGGAGATAAAGTCTTGACAGAACTGCCATCTGCGAAAGAAATGGATGAACTATGGCACAATCCGAAGTTCAAAACGGTAAAGAAATGGTCTAATATTTATAATGCGAATGCCATTCCTACCAAATTGCGTTCAATCGGCTACACCAAGGAACATTGGGACAACGGAAAGCAACTTAGCGAAAAGCAGGTGGCGATTTTGGCAGAGGTGGAACACAACCGGTGGAATGTGGAAGAACTGTTACTGGGATATAGACCTGTGACAAAAAAGGAACAGGAAGAGATAGAACAAAAGGCAGCCTTGAAGAATAAAAAGCGGGATGAAGAATATGCTCATTATGACATTCGCCCTTACAACGATTTGCGGAATGGCAGTGAGAAATATGATATTGCTTTGACACGGCATCTGCTTTTGATTGTGAAGCAGGACGGAAAACTATAAAATGGATTAGGATTTGTGATATGGGGAATCATCAAAAGGAAATATTCTTAGTGCTTTCTATCTTTCTGACTGGCTTTCAATGTGTTTGGGCACAAACCACTCAGAAGGGGATCGTCGTGGAAATGAGTAGTAATAACAAGCCCGTAGCCGGTGCTGAAATAAAAGTAGCGGGTGCTTCGCCTACGGACAGCGATCAGGAAGGGCGGTTTATACTGAATTTCACTGCTTCCTTGCCGGGCGATCCGTTGATGATTAATGATATCTATAAGAAAGGTTTCAAAATAGTCAATTACGAGAAAGTAGCCAATTGGAATATATCGTCTGTCTCCGAACTGAAAATTGTATTAGGGCGTACCGAAGTCATCAATGCGTTGCGCAAGAAATATTATGATATAGGTGAATCCAATAGTGAGAAAGAATATCGGAAAACATTGGCTGAACTGGAAGAACTGAAGAAACAGAACGCATTGTCCGCAGTGGAATATGATCAGAAAGTTGACTCCATGTCTAAAAGTATGATGGAATGGCAGAAACGTCTGGAAATATATGCGCTTAAATTTGCCTGCATCAATCGTGACGAGCTTGATGCTATGGAGAAGCAGGCAATGGAACTGCTCGATCATGGTGATGTGCATGGAGCTATTCGTCTTTATGAAGAGATGAAACTTGATTCTGCCATGACATTGAAGATTGCAGTCAGGCAGGAAGCAAAAGAAGATATGAAACTGCTTCTTCCATCCTTAGTCAATAATTTCCAGTTGCTGAAGCAAGCCGATGATAAAGTGGCGTGTGACTCTGTTGCTCACCTGATTTATGAGATGGCGACGGATATCAAGCTGAAATTAATGTCGGTAGAGTGGTTCTTTCAGCGGAATGACCCGAGTGAAGTTCTGGATCAGTATAGCTTGATAGTAAAGGAGACGCAAAGTATGCAAGAGATTGAGCTGGTGGAGAATAGCCTTCAGCAGTCATTGAAAGAAGTCAAGTTGAAAGGAGAACTGAAGAAAAAGGCACAGTTGGTTTTCGAACGAATCGAAGACCGCAAGAAATGGATCAGTATAAAGGAAAAAATATAGAAACAGATGAAGAAGATCAAGATTTTTATTGCATCATCAGCGGAGTTGAATGAAGACAAACAGATGTTTGACTTGTACTTTTCGGATAAGAATAAGCTTTATCGTGATCGGAATATCGACTTCGACCAGCGTACGTGGATGGACTTCAGCAGTTCGCTGAATGAAGGCCGTCTGCAGGATCGCTATAATGACTATATCCGTGAATGTGATATTGTGATTTTTCTGTTCCACACACGGATGGGGCGCTATACCAAAGAAGAACTGGAAGTGGCCCATGAAATATATCTGAAGACTAAGGCTGCAAAACCTAAAATATTTGTCTATTTCAAGGAGGAAGGGATCGTTGATGAGTCTCTCAAAGATTTTAAATCTTATTGCGAGAAGAATCTCGGACACTTCTGCGACTTGTATACCAATTATGATGATTTGCGTCTCAAGTTCGACAAACAATTGCAGATTTTGGAGAATGAAGGCTTTATCAAGCCCGATCCGGTAGATGTGAAACGGACATTGAGGTTCGTATTATTGTATGTCCTTGTGCCTGTACTGGTGGTGGCACTGGCTTTCTTTGCTTTCTATTATTATTCGCCGGTCACTTCCACGGTGCGTCTTACGGATACTTCCAAATCTTCTTTGCCTTTTTATGGCGCTGATATAACATTGGAGTATGCCGATAAGAGCGAAACCCGTCATGTGGACAGACTTTCTGACGAGGTTGTCTTCAAAGAAATTCATACTAAATATCTGGGTGAGAATGCCCGTCTGAAGATAGAATCGAAAGGATATGTGACGGTAGATACGGTACTGAGCCTGGAAAAGAATGTGACTCTTGGCATCAGTCGGGATTCTTCATTAGCGATGATTTTCGGTACTGTGAAAGATGAGGATAACCGTCCGCTGGCGGATGCTACTGTTCAAGTGCTGGACATGAAAACGGTATCTGACGGAATGGGAAACTTCCAACTACCCATACCTGCCGAGAAACAAAAAGAGGAGCAACGGGTGACGGTATACAAGGATGGATATCAATTATGGGACTTCACCGGACCGGTCTCCGATAAAGTCCCATGGAAGATTATTCTGAGAAAGTAATGCCTTTACTTTCTGTAAATGCTATTATTGTTGGTCCGGTAGTCATTGATAAGGTAGAGCAGAACGGCATCGTTAGGCAGCGTGCCGCTCTTATACTCCAGCCCTGTTTTCAATAATTCCTCGGAGCCGGGCTGAGATAATTTGGCCAGAAGGTCTCCTTTGGCAAACCGGACAACAAGAGGGTAGGAGCTGAAAAGCTGATTGAGTTCTTTCAGTTCGTTTGCGATGTTTTCCGCCTCTTGCAGAAATTTCAGAGCCTCCGCATTATTGCTGTTCTGATAGTAGGCGATACTTGTATTGAGAGTCATCAATAGATAGTTCGTGCCAAGTTGGGCTTTATTATGCGGATATAGTGTCTTGATGATTTCGTATGCTTTCTTTTGCACTTCCAGTGCTTTGGCATATTTTTTAAGTTTGCCGTATCCCAACGACAGGTTATTGTAGGTAGTGGTGATACTGCCCATCATATCCACGTCGTTCGGCTTTTGTTTCAGGTGCTTTTCCCTGTCTTTCTTTACTTTTTCCAGATGTTCCACTCCTAATTCATACAGTCCTCCGCAAACCATTGCGGTGCCTATACTGTTCTCTGTTCTCAAGTCCTGAAATCCCCATACTCCTTGCATGGTGTATAATGCTTCCAGGTCGATGGCGGCTTTCAGAGCTTTGTCATGTTCGGAAAGTTCCAGGAGCATATCGATATACGATGCCTGCGCACTGATAATCTCAAGAACAAATCTTGCCGGATTCAACTGATTCAGTTTTTCGGCATATTGGTATGCTTGTTCCACATGCTTCCTTTCTTCGGGTTTATTTCCGTTTTTGGAGTAATATAGAATGTATTGTTTCTCGATATTGTACAATAATGAGGTCTTTTGTTCTTCACTGTTGATTTTTAATTCGTTGGCTACCTTGTCTTCAAATGCTTTTATGGTCGTGAGGAAGTTTTCCGGTTCTGTTTCTGTGCTTACGCTGATGTAGGCGAAGTTCCATAAAGCATACCAGTAGGCGCGGGACAAGGGACGCATCTTATACAGTTTCTCGGCTTTTGCCAGAATCTCTTTTATACTGCCGGCTGCCAGTTTGTAATCCGCTTTCTCTACTGCCTGATGGAACAGGTATTCTTGTCTTCCTATTTCAGCTTCGAGTATGGCTTCTTCATTATCTCCTGCATTCTTTTTATTTAGCTCGAATAATTTCTCTGACAGTTCGTTGACTTTAGACACATTGCCTTCCTTCTTGTAAATGTCTGTCAGTGAACTGTATATGTTGGCAAGCTGAGAACTTTGAATATTTATGAACAGCTGATTGTCGCTGTCTGCTATCTCTTCACTGATTTCTTTGATCTGGTCTTCATAGATTTCCTTTGCTTCTTTGAATTCGTTCATGGCTTCGTATGTCTTTCCCATTGAATAGAACGTCTGATGGTAGATAGCATAGTAATCGCCCGAAGGCATGGAAATATTTTTGTTGGACAGTATTTCCAGTGCGTTGATGTCATACTCCAAGGCTTTGATATAGTCTTTCTGATGATGACGCGCAAGGGTACTTTTTATGTTCAGTACTTGTACGAGAGATTTCTCGTCAAATGAAAGTTTCTGGCATTTGTCCAACCATTCCATGGTATCACTGTCTTCCAGTCCTATTTTCTGCAATGCGTATTTAAATACGTATGTAAACCTGTCGGGAAGTGCTTCGGCTACGAACTTGTAGGCATCATTTGCTTTCTTCTCGTTTTCCATTCCTCCGGTCAGGGCGCAGAGGTCGGCATATCGGTACATTGTTTCGGCCAGTTTGTCGATGTCTTCCTCTGCTTTTGTTTTCTGTGACAGCTTCTCTCTGGCTTGAGTGATAATTCCGGATTTATTGTATAGCTCGATGGCTTCAGACAGTTTTCCGGCATTGACCAGTTCCAGTACTTGCTTCTCAATGGCGTTGATGTCATCCGGATTTATTCTCGCAAACTTCTCAGCGTACTGATCGATCTGATTCATAAATGATCTGGATTCCTCCGCCATCGCTTTCAGACGGTCGCTACGCTCTTGCAGACTGATTTTCTGTGCTATATATAGCTGGTTGATTTCTTCAATGGCTTTTTCTTGTTTCTTCGAAAAGTGGGCAACGGAGATGGAATAATACTTGTTCTTGCTTTCTTCTATAGTACCTTCGGGAGCCATCACAATGCTCAACGGACGTTTTTCGGATAGAATCCACCCGTTGATCATGTCTTTATTCACCAGTTCATATCCTTTCTTATATACATTCGGAGAAGCGATAGCCATTCCCGGTTTCTGTTTGCTGAAGTTGAACTGGAAATTCCCGCTGGCATCCGTATCGGTGGCAGGGGCATCGGTAGCTGTCAGTTGTACTCCCGGTAGTGGGGACTTATTTGAATTAAAAATCTGTACTGTACCTTTTTGAGACATTTGTGCGTAAGCACTTCCGGATAGTAATAAGAATATCCAGAAACAAGCGTTTTTGGTTTTCATAGCTTTTATTTCTTAATGATGTATATGCAAGTCAACAAAAGGAATGTGGAGAGAGAAAGTTATCGGGGCTGACTAAAAAGTCTGAAAGCTGATTATATCCTTTTTAGTCAGCCCCGGGTATATTGGCAGGGAGTCAGGATCAGTTGTGTACTACTGTTCCTATTTCTTCTCCGCTGATTACTTTTTTGAGGTTTCCTACCGTGTCCATGTCAAAAACAACAATCGGCAGGTTGTTTTCCTTGCACATACAGGTAGCTGTGAGGTCCATCACTTTCAGACCGCGTTTCAGTACTTCATCGTATGTGATGTCACTGAATTTTGTAGCTGTAGGGTCTTTCTCCGGGTCGGCTGTGTAGATGCCGTCTACGCGGGTACCTTTCAGCATTACGTCTGCTTCGATTTCGATGCCGCGCAGTGAAGAGCCGGTGTCTGTGGTAAAGAAAGGATTTCCCGTACCGCCGGACATGATAACGATTTCACCGTTTTCCATGCATTCAATCGCTTTCCATTTGCTGTAGAATTCACCGATCGGCTCCATGCGGACTGCTGTAAGTACACGGGCCTTCACTCCGGCTGCTACTAATGCGGAACTTAATGCAAGGCTGTTGATGACAGTTGCCAGCATACCCATCTGGTCACCTTTCACACGGTCGAAGCCCTTGTTGGCTCCGCTTAGTCCACGGAAGATATTTCCGCCGCCGATAACGATGCCGATTTGTACTCCCTGTTCATGGATTTCTTTGATTTGTGCGGCATATTCCGCCAGTCTTTTTTCGTCGATGCCGTATTGTTTTTCCCCCATCAGGCTTTCTCCGCTGAGCTTCAGCAGAATTCTTTTATACTTTGCCATATCTTTTTACATTTAGTTTACCGCAAATATAGAGATAATTTGTTGGATAGACCTCATAGTTGCGCGATAACTTTTATATCGCTTTCTTCACTATTTCTCTTCCGATGAAGGTCTGCACGATTCCCCTCAATGAAAGGTAAGTGATGAAAGCCAGCCATAAAGCGTGATTTCCCAAGAGATTGTGGAAGGCATAGTAGATAATAAAAAAGCTGACGGAAGCAACCAACATCGAATAAAGCATCTGGCGGGTGGCGGTGGCGCCGATAAACACACCATCCCATAAGAAAGCGGAGAAACCTGTCAATGGGATGGTAAGAGCCCAATAGAAGTAAGTGTCTGAGGCGCTTATTACCGAAACATCATTCGTCAGTAACCCGAGAAATCCTTTTCCGCCTATTGCATATAAAAGGGTGAATGCTGCCGAAAGTCCGATGCCCCAATAGAAAAGGTGATTGACCGTGTTGCGGAGGGCCGTTTGATTTCTTGCGCCGATATAGCGTCCGGCTAATGCTTCCCCTGCATAGGCGAATCCATCCATGATGTAAGAGAAGAGCGTGAACAATTGCATCAGCAGTGTATTTACTGCCAAAACGACTTCTCCCTGTGCAGCTCCAGCAGAGGTGAAGAACATCGTTACGATTACCAGGCAGAGGGTACGGAAAAAGATGTCACGGTTTACCCGGAAGAAACGGTACATTGCCTGCTTCTGTATGATATCTTTCCATACAATACGTTTTCGGAGCGTGCTGTAATAACGCATATACAATAGTATGGCCATAAAGAAACCTGCATACTGTGCGATAAGGGTTCCGGCGGCGACTCCTGCCACTTTCATATCCAAGAGATAGACGAAAGACAAACTGGCGATAATATTGACAATATTCTGCGTGATGGCAATATACATCGGGAAGCGTGAGTTCTGCATTCCGATAAACCAGCCTGCAAATCCATAAAGACCTAGCATTGCCGGAGCTCCCCAAATACAGATATAGAAATAGGTAGTTGCCAGTTGCTTTACTTCTTCTGTAGTCTGTATGAGTGTGAATGCCGCATTAAGGATAGGATATTGAAGGATCAGCAGGCATAGGGCAATAAAGAGTCCGACACCGACAGAACGTATCAGTAACCGGTTGATTTCGTTTAAGTCATGCTGCCCGTAGGCTTGTGAGGTCATGCCGCTTGTTCCCATACGTAGGAATCCGAAGATCCAGTAGATGATATTGAACAACATTCCTCCTACGGCAATCGCTCCGATATATGCCGGAGAGCCGAGATGTCCAACGATAGTGACATCGATAAGTCCCAGCAATGGCACGGTAATATTCGAAATAATCGATGGTACGGCAATCTGTAATATTCGTCTGTTTTCGGAGGTCGTCTTTTTATTTATCATCTTGTAGAAACACTTTTATCAAATAGATTGTTCTTTTTGCGAACAAAGGTACATATTTTATTATTTTATTGTATCTTTGCGTGTCACGAACTAGAAACAATGTAACTGATTATGAAAACCTTAACTCTCCTTCTTTTTTCTTTGTTTTC
>OCHK01001204.1_pt1 | contig 21157 bp, 17 predicted proteins | sample 1538551 | NCBI WGS metagenome assembly OCHK01 (sample SAMN04571707, study PRJEB22368) | human gut metagenome | biome: human gut; material: stool | host: Homo sapiens | place: Luxembourg | collected 2012-08-31
CAAAATCCAGCCAAAGACAGCCCGAGAAGAGAACCGATACCCTATATTTGTGGCCTCGGAGCAAGGTTTAGATGCGAGCGCATAAAGCGAGCATTTAAACCGCCGCGACTAAAGTCACAAATATAGGGTATCGGTTCTCTTCTCAGGCGTCTGTTTGTCTAACGAATTAAATAGTAATCCACCTTACATTTGTTCTGGACATTCAATTCCTAATAAGTCTAACGCGGATTTAATTACCTTCATTGTTACATCTACAACTTTTAATCTTGCCATTTTTACATTTTCCTCTTCTACGTTAATCTGGCAGTCATGATAGAACTTATTAAAATGCTGAGCTACAGACACTGCAAATCTTGCGATCATAAATGGTTCGTATTTGTCTGCTGCTTCTTTAATAACTTCTGGGAATCTTGTAAGGTCTTTTAACAGATTCATTGTTGCGTCATCTGTTAATACGGAATAGTCGATTTCTGCTGGTAACTCTACCGCTCCTACCTTACGGAATACACTGGCACATCTTGCGTAAGTGTACTGTACATATGGACCTGTCTCTCCATCAAAGTTAAGAATCTTATCCCAGTTAAAGATAACATCTTTAATTCTCTGATTATATAAGTCATTGAAAAGAATGGCTCCGATACCAACCTGTCTGGATACTTCTTCTTTGTTTGGTAAGTCAGGATTCTTTTCATTAATAATTTCATGAATCTTTTCGATGGCTTCATGTAAAATCTGCTCTGCATAAATAACATTTCCGTTTCTTGTGGAGAGTTTTCCACCTTCCATACTAACTAATCCGTATGGAACATGTACAAGATTCTGATACCAGTCATATCCTAATAATTCGATTACTTTGAATACCTGAGCAAAATGAAGTTTCTGCTCTAATCCTGTTACATAGATACATTTATCAAAGTTATATGTTCTCTTACGATATAATAATGCAGCTAAGTCACGGGTAGCATAAATACTACTTCCATCTTTCTTCATAATAAGACATGGAGCCATATCATAATCATCTAAAGGTACTATATGTGCACCCTCGCTCTCTACAAGTAAGTCTTTTTCCTGTAATTTTTCTACTACTTCATGAGTCTTATCACGGTAGAAGCTTTCACCTGTGAAATGATCGAAATCCATTCCAAGTAATTTATAAATTCGTTTATATTCTACTAAACTGATATCTTTGAACCACTGCCAGATAGAAAGAGCTTCCTCGTCTCCCTGCTCCATTTTAACGAACCATTCTCTTGCCTGATCATTTAAGGAATCATCTTTTTCTGCTTCCTGATGGAACTTTACATAAATTTTCATCAATTCGTCGATTCCATTCTCTTCTACTGCTTCTTTGCTTCCCCACTTTTTATAGGCAACAATAAGCTTACCGAACTGTGTTCCCCAGTCTCCTAAATGATTAATTCTTTCTACATGATATCCTAATTTGGAATAGATTTTATAAAGAGAGTTTCCGATAATAGTTGTTCTTAAATGTCCTACATGGAAGTTCTTTGCTACGTTTGGAGAAGAATAATCAATACAAACTGTCTTTCCTTCTCCCTCTGTTCCCTGGCCAAAGTCTGGAGTATCAACAGTATTCATAATTTCTTTTGCAAATGCTTCCTTTGCTAAGAAAAAGTTAATGTATGCTCCTACATTGACAACTTTATCAAAAATATCGTATCCCTTTTCATTAATCTGTGCTGTCAGTTCTTCAGCAATCATATTTGGGGCTTTGCGGAATACCTTTGCCAGTTTAAAACATGGAAAAGCGAAGTCTCCCATATCTGTTTTTTTAGGAATTTCTAAAGCTGCTGCAATCTCTTCTTTATCCAACTGCTCAATATTTTCGGATAAAATATCAATAATCTTATTTTTCATTCTTTACTTCCTTTCTCTTTTTCATTCATCTTTAGAATCTTTTTATACGATTTGTGAAAATCTGATTCACAAGTTTTTATATATGATTTATAAAAATCTCATTTGCAAGCTTCTTATATAATTTATAAGAAATCTGACTCACAAGTTTTTATATGATTTATAGAAATCTCATTTTCAAACTTTTTTATCCATCTATATTCTATCTATATCATAAGATATTTTAAACGTATCCACTGGACCATCATCACACATACAATTCAGAGTGAGCAAAATTTTATCATCAGTTACTTTACCCTCTATTAAAATCATAGAAATATTATAATCTTCCACAGCAGACATAATATTAATCGTCAACTGTCTTAATATATTTGCCACTACTTTTGTATCAAGCTGAATTCCCCCATCCTCAAACTCTAAGAGAATTTCAAGTCCTTCATATTGATTCTGAAAAAAAGTAGTCAGCTCTTTTAAATTGAGTAAAAGTTCTGGATATACTTCATGATTCTTATAAAAATCTTCTACAGAAATCCTGTTTTTTTCTCCCTTGATCAGAAGAGTAGACATACTGTCTTCGGAATCTTCCTGAAGCATAGATTCTATATCCTGCAGGAAATCTTTAATCTCAAGCATCCTGCTGTCTAATAATTCTGCTTCCTCACTGATGCGGCTTATATTCGCAGTAAGCTGTTTTTCCTTCTCATCTTTTTGTTCTTCGTCTATTTCATTTATATTTAATGGTGAAAAATATTTTCTGACATCCCTTTTTTCGATGTGGGGAAATAACGTCTTATCTTTCTGCTCTTTTTCTAATTTTAACTGGAGAATCTCATTTTCAAGATTATCCTTTTTCTCTGATAAAAACAAATATTCATTAGAAAGATGCTTTCTTAGTTTATCATGAAAAACTGACATTCTCCCCTGTAAATTTGCATTATCTATAAAAATATCATTCTTTTCTTTTATATCCATACTAATCTGCCCTATCTTTCTGATATGATATATTTAATCCTATCTCAGCTGAAGCACGTTTAAAAAGACATTCTGCATTAATTGAGTTCAACTTCAGGTTACTCAACTACTCAACTGAAATTCAATAAAACAGCACATAGAAATGCTTCTTTAAACTTGCTTTAAGTTTCCTTCTATAAATTTTCTATAAAGGATTTTTTGATGGTGTTCCTGCTTTTCTCGGATAAAGCTTTGGTGTTCCCTTACATTTCTTAATTCTGATCAAAAGACGTTCTGCCTCATCCTCTTCTAAGCGGAAATCATCCACTTTTTCTATCTTACATCCTAACACATTCATACAATTTTGTGCATTAGAAATTTCCTCTAAACCCTTTTTTCCTTTATAGGATACAAAATATCCATTTGTTCTGACAAAAGGAACGCAGTACTCACTTAACACGCTTAAGTTTGCAACCGCTCTCGAAACACATAAATCAAAAGCTGCTCTTAAAGATTTATCTCTTGCTAAATCTTCTGCTCTTCCATGAAGTGCTTCTAAGCCTTCTAATCCAAGTGCTTTTTTTACATCTTTTAAAAACTTAACTCTTTTATTCAGTGAATCAACGAGTACAAAGTCAATTTCCGGATAGACAATTTTCAGTGGGATTCCCGGAAAACCTGCTCCCGTTCCTACATCGATACATGTTCTTATCTGACTCATATCCACAACTCTGCGACAACTCAGACTATCAATAAAATGCTTCTCAATAACTTCATCCTCGTCTGTAATTGCCGTCAGATTCATGGACTTATTTGTTTCGATGAGCATTTTGTAAAAAAGTTCGAACTGACCTAACTGTTTTGGAGTAAGGCTGATTCCCTCTTTTTCCGCTCTCGCTTTTAATTTTTCTTTAAAATCCATATAATCTCCTTACTTCCTATGTCTCATCTGCTCCATATAAATCATCAGCACCGAAATATCTGATGGAGAAACTCCAGAAATTCTTGATGCTTGTCCTACGGAATGTGGATGTACTGCCTTTAACTTCTGTACTGCTTCTGTACGCAGGTTATGCACTTCATCATAGTTGATCGTGTCAGGAATTAATTTATTTTCCATCTTTTTAAACTGTTCTACCTGCTGAAGCTGTCTCTTAATATAGCCTTCATATTTAATGTTAATGTTAATCTGCTCAGCTACATCATCGTCTAACGGCTCTCTGTCTGGATCAATTGGAGCTAAACATTCATAATTAAGTTCCGGACGCTTTATTAACTCCTCTAATGTAGAACCACTATTTAGCTTCGTACTTCCGAGGCTCTCCAGCAACTCCTGAACTGTTTTATTAGCACCGATATTTACATGTTTTAAACGCTCGATTTCTTTCTCAATCTGTTCTTTCTTTAAAAGGAACTTATCATAACGCTCATCATCAATCAGGCCAATCTCATGACCGATTGGTGTAAGACGCATATCGGCATTATCCTGTCTTAATAACAGACGATACTCTGCTCTTGAAGTCATCATACGGTATGGCTCGTGGTTCTCTTTTGTTACGAGGTCATCAATTAATACGCCGATATATGCCTGTGAACGGTCTAAAATTACTGGATCTTTTCCAAGACACTTTCTTGCGGCATTGATTCCGGCAATAAGTCCCTGGCATGCTGCTTCCTCATAACCTGAACTTCCGTTAAACTGTCCACCGCTGAAAAGTCCCTGAATATTTCTAAATTCCAGTGACAATTTCAACTGATTTGGATTGATACAATCGTACTCAATCGCATAGGCATTACGGATAATCTTTACATTTTCAAGACCTTTTACAGTACGGTACATTGCATACTGTACGTCCTCTGGAAGTGAACTGCTCATACCTCCAACATACATTTCGTTTGTAAATTCTCCCTCTGGCTCGATGAAAAGCTGATGTCTTTTTCTATCAGCAAAACGAACGACCTTGTCCTCAATAGACGGACAATATCTTGGGCCTGTTCCTTCAATGACACCCGCATAAATCGGAGAGCGATCTAAATTATCACGGATAATCTTATGTGTCTCCTCATTCGTATAAGTAAGCCAGCAGGAAATCTGCTCTCTCTTAATATCTTCTTCTTTATTCGTAAAGCTGAATGGCACGATTTTCTCATCACCAAACTGCTCTTCCATCACATCAAAATTAACGGAACGCTTATCAATTCTGGCTGGAGTTCCAGTCTTAAAACGATACAGCTCTACGCCATTATCCTTTAAAGACTGGCTTAAATAATTTGCTGCCTGTAAACCATTCGGGCCTGTATAATTCACAACCTCTCCATACAGGCATCTTGCCTTCAAATACGTTCCTGTTGCCAGCACAACCGTCTTGGCATGATAAATTGCTCCAGAAAATGTTTTTACACCTTTAATAACTCCATCTTCCACAATAAGTTCTGTAACCTCTGCCTGACGCAAAGTCAGATGGTCGGTATTCTGAAGTGTATAACGCATTGTCATGGAATACGCATCTTTATCAGCCTGTGCTCTTAAAGAATGTACTGCCGGCCCCTTTGATTTATTCAGCATCTTAGACTGAATATAAGTCTTATCAATGTTTTTTCCCATCTCTCCGCCGAGAGCATCAATTTCTTTTACAAGATGTCCCTTAGAACTTCCTCCGATATTCGGATTACATGGCATCAATGCCACGCTGTTCATACTAACGGTAAAAATGATTGTCTCACAGCCAAGTCTCGCTGCCGCTAACGCCGCTTCACAGCCAGCATGACCCGCTCCTACCACAACCACGTCATAGTATTCTTCTACTGTTTTCATGCTATTCTCCTTGTTTCTTTATTTTCCTGTACAGAACTTGGAAAATATCTCATTCACTAAATCTTCTTCTACGGACTCTCCAATAATCAATCCTAACTTCTCATAAGCATTCATCAGATCAATCGTAAAGAAGTCCTCCGGCATTCCTGCCTCTATACTTCTCTCTACACATTCAAGACTCTCATAAGTCTTGGCAAGTGCATCTTTATGTCTTGCATTAGTAATGTAGACTTCTTGATTCACGTCTATTCTACCATGAAACATCATATTTTTTAATTCCATTATGAAATTATCTATTCCATCTCCATATTTTGCAGAAATAGAAATTACAGGTGTTTCCTCTGAAATATATTCCTTTAGAGCAGACTGTTCAAAACCACTCTCTTCTGTTGCTTTATCAGACTTATTCAATAAAATAATTTTCTTTTTATCACGGATTCTCTGAAGAATCTCGATATCTTCCTCACTGATTTGCACTGAAGTATCCATTAAAAATAAAATCAAATCTGCGCTTTCAATCTCTTTCTTCGCTCTTTCTACACCGATACTTTCTACCTTATCTTCTGTATCTCGGATTCCGGCAGTATCTACAATATTAAGTGTAATTCCATCAATTGTCACAGATTCCTCTAACGTATCTCTCGTTGTCCCGGCAATGTCTGTAACAATCGCTCTTTCTTCTCCTAAAAGAGCATTTAAAAAAGAGGACTTTCCTGCATTTGGCTTACCGACAATACAAGTGCGGATTCCCTCTGCGATAATTCTTCCATTATCGTAAGAATCCAGCATCTCTTTTGCTATAGTAATCCACTTCTTATCTTCTTCTAAAAGCTTCTCTGGAAATCCGTCTAAGCTGTAATGTTCCGGATCATCTAAGGCCGATTCTATAAATGCAATCTGGTAAATAATCTCTTCTCTTAACTGTTTTATTTTGTCGGATAATCCTCCCTTTAACTGCGTCATAGAATTTTTTCTTGCCATCTCATTTTTAGAATCAATTAAATCCATAACAGCCTCTGCCTGAGACAGGTCAATTCGCCCATTCAGAAAAGCTCTTTTTGTAAATTCTCCCGGCTCTGCCGCTCTTGCACCATTTTTCAGTACCAGATTCAGCACTTTATACACAACTGTTACTCCGCCGTGGCAGTCGATTTCCACAACATCTTCTTTTGTATAACTGTGTGGGCCTTTCATAATAAGGACAATACATTCATCCACAACTTCCTCGCCGTCTTTAATATTACCATAATAAATACGGTGATTTTCCAGCTGATAAACATCCGCTTTTTTATTATATGGCTCAAAAATCTTCACCAAAATCTCCATTGCTTCGCTGCCGCTGATTCTTATAATTCCAATTCCTGCGTTGGATACTGCGGTAGCAATCGCGGCAATTGTATCAAATTCATTTATCATTCCTATCACACTCTCCATTTATTCAAATTTTAACTCTAAAATCAAGTTAAAATGCTATAAAAATAGGAATGTTTAAAAATTCCCGCAAGAATCTTTAAACATCCCTAATCTCATACTTATGTTATCTGTCTCTCTTTAACATAATAACAACTTTTCTATACGGTTCCTCACCTTCACTCTTCGTACAGACATATCTGTCATTCTGAAGTGCAGAATGAATCACACGTCTTTCATACGGATTCATTGGCTCTAAAGCAACAGGTTTTTTCGTTCTCTTTACCGTATATGCTATTTTTTTAGCTAATTTTTCAAGTGTTGCCTTTCTTCTCTCGCGGTAATTCTCTGTGTCAAGTTTTACGCGGATATATGCATCGCTCTCACGATTCACATAAAGGCTGATAAGATACTGTAATGCGTCAAGAGTCTGTCCTCTCTTTCCAATAAGGATACCCATATCGGAACCAGATAAATCAATATTCATTACATTATCTTCTTCTCTAAAATCAATATTTACTGTAGTTTCCACTTTCATGGCAGCAAATAATTCGTCGCAGAATTCCTGTGTTCTTTCTAATAAAGACTTCTTTAATATTACCTTAATTACTGCAGGTTTGCTATTAAAGATTCCGAGGAAACCTTTGCTTCCCTCATCAACTACTTCATACTGTAACTTATCACTGCTGATTCCAAGCTCAAGAGTAGCTGCGGTAATTGCCTCATCTACAGTTTTTGCTTTAAATTCTTTAACTTCCACTACTTCTTACCTCCCCTGGTATGTCCATGTTCCTTCTCATACTGAGATACCAGATAAGCCTTTTTACCAATTTCTCCAAGCTTGCTGATATCAACAGAATCAAGATTGGCATAATCTTCTGCACCTGTTCCTTCTGGTCCAGCGATTTTCTTTGTATTAATGGAAGCAATTTGCTTAATTGTCTTTCTTGCGGAAGGATTCTCAATCTCCTCTTTTGCGGCATCTGCCTTAGCAGAGGTATCCATGAGTCTTTCCATAAATGTTTTCTGTCCTTTTGCTTTCTTCTTTGCAGCTTTTTCTTTGTTCTTTGCAACAAGAGCATCGATATCTGCGTTATCCATATATTTATTAATGATAACCTGCTGTAAACACTGGAATAATGCACTTGTTACCCAGTAAATACCAAGACCTGCCGGAGTAACTAAACAGAAATATAAAGACATAAGAGGCATCATGACTGTCATGCTCTTTGTCATTCCTGCTGCTGGATTATTACCATCCAGCTCAGGCTGTTTCATTGTCTTTGCAGATAAATACTGGAATAATGCAGCTAGAATAGGAATCAGCCAATAAATAGAAGGATGAAATCCTGGTGTCTGAGATACATTGATTCCTGCAAAGAAATCATTCATTCCAATAATATGAGTAGATGAAGTGTTAATTACATCTGATGCTGATGGAATCGCTTTGGCAAGTTTATGCCATGCATCTGCATTAAAGTAATTCAGTGTATCAATAATCTGATTCTTTGTTGCATCTGATGCAAGACTTGTAACGTAAGAAGACTTTAATCCCTTACCAATCTTATTAATCGCATCAATTGCGCCTGCCTGTCCTGCGATTGCAGTTACAACCTGCATGTAGACAGCCTTAACCTGCGGGATATATGCAGGAATCTTACGGATAACCTGATATAATGCAAGGAAAATAGGCATCTGAACTACTAACTGAAGACATCCACCCGTTGGGTTTGTGCCATATTTTTCGTAAACTTTCTGAATCTCTTCATTCTGCTTCATCATAGAAGCCTGATCTGTCTTATTACGGTACTTTCTCTGAATCTTATTGATTTCAGGCTGCATTACCTGACTGATCTTAGCAAACTTCTGTTGCTTAATAGTCAGAGGCAGCATTAATAATCGAACAATAATGGTAAATATGATGATACATAATCCAATGTTCTGAATGCCGATGAAATTCAGACAATAGAAAATGAATTCCATGACATACCCAAGTAAGGTAGCAATCCATCCGATAATCGGAGTGGTAGACTGCGTCAATAACATACTTTTCCTCCTTAACTATGGAACCGGATCATATCCGCCTTTCGAAAAAGGATTACAACGCAGAATCCGCCACGCTGCTAACAATCCCCCCTTTAATACACCATGCTTCTCAATTGCCTCTATCGCATACTGCGAGCAGGTCGGTGTATATATACAGGTCGCTCTTCCTTTGAGAGCTGACAGATATTTCTGATAAAATCTTATTATTTTAATCAAAATAATTTTCATTCCAAATCGTCGTCTTTCAATAAATGATGTAAATTCAACAAATGAAAAATGGCACTTTCAAATTTCCCATAGTCAGAATCTTTCGCTGACGGGCGTGCCACAATTACAATGTCATAGCCACTCTTGATTTCTCCCCAGTGGAGACGCATAACCTCTCTGATTACTCTGGTTACTCTGTGGCGGACAATACTATTTCCTACTTTTTTACTTACGGAAATTCCCACGCGGTTAGAAGAAGTGTCATTCTTCTTTATTATCATTACAAAACAGCGGTTCGCCTTAGACTTACCATTACGATATACCGCCTGGAACTCCCAATTCTTTCTTAAAGACTTAAATTCACTCACTTAACTTTCTCAACTTTCCAAAAAATCAATGAGAAAAGAAAAGGTCACATCACTGCGACCTAAGCTGATAATTTATTTCTTCCTTTTGCTCTTCTTCTAGCTAATACTTTTCTGCCGTTAGCAGTACTCATTCTTTTTCTAAAACCATGAACTTTAGATCTCTGTCTTTTCTTTGGCTGAAATGTCATCTTCATGCGAAAGCCACCTCCTTAAACGAATATTATACCTGTCTTGTTGAAAAACATCACTCCTATTATATTGAAAAAAGTGCTCTAAGTCAAGCAATTCCTGCGTTTTTTCTTATTAAATCTTTAATTTTAATTTTTTGCACATCCAAATCAGAAGTTATGCACGAGTTATCCACAAAATGTGCATAACTTGTGCATAACTATTGAAATATTCACAACTCCGCCGCAAAAATTCGTCAAGAGCTACTGTTAATCTGCAATTTTTGATGTGTATAATTTCGTTTAAGTTATCCACAATGTGTTATTTTTCATTTTTTTCTCTGAAAAAACAGCATTTTTCTCAGTTATCCACAATAAGTTATCCACATTTTCTCAAGATTCGTATATTGAAAAAACTTCGGTTCTGTTATACACTTATACTAAAAGCCGAGCTGTTTTTTAATCTCGATATTTTTACTAAAACAGTTCAACATATTAAACCAGAATGGAGCTAACAATGAAAGAATTAATTGAGTCAAAATGGCAAGAAATTCTGAATATTCTCGTAAAAGAACATGAAATATCCGAAGTTGCCGTTAATACTTGGATACAACCACTAATTATTCAGACAATTACAGATGACAGTATTACTTTTTTTATGGTACGTGGACCACGAGGAATTGAATTTATAAAACACAAATATTACGACATTTACCTCTCTATGGCAATTGAGCAGGTTACTGGAAAGCAATTTAAAATTCTTTTTACCGACTCCAATTCTGCAGCCCCGAAATCAGAACCGAAAAAAGTCAGTGTTCCTGCAGAATATATTGGTAATTTAAATCCAAGATATACATTTGATACATTTGTAGTCGGCCCGACAAACAAAATGGCTCATGCTGTTTCCGTTGCAGTCGCCGAATCACCTGGTGGTGCATACAATCCTCTCTTTTTATATGGAGGAGCTGGACTTGGAAAGACGCATTTGATGCATTCCATTGCACACCATATCATTAATAATCGCCCAGATTTACGTGTTTTATATGTAACCTCTGAAAAATTTACAAATGAACTGATCGATTCCTTAAAACATGACAAGAATAAGGAATTTCGTGACAAATACCGTAATATTGATGTCCTCTTAATCGATGATATCCAGTTTATAATAGGAAAAGAAAGTACTCAGGAAGAATTTTTCCATACTTTTAATGAACTTCACGAAGCAAAAAAACAGATTGTAATTTCTTCCGATAAACATCCGCGAGAAATTGCAACATTAGAAGAACGTCTTAGATCTCGCTTTGAATGGGGAATTACTGCGGATATTCAGCCGCCAGACTACGAAACTAAGATGGCAATTTTGAAAAAACGTGCTGAATTAGAGCATCTTGATATTAATCAGGAGGTTATGCAATACGTTGCTACAAATATTAATTCCAATATTCGTGAATTAGAGGGAGCTTTAAACAAAATTTATGTTTTCGCCAACCTCGAAAAGAAGCCTGTTACCTTAGAATTAGCGGAAAATGCTTTAAAAGATACGATTGAATGTCAAAAAGAGGTAACTCCACAGTTGATTATGGATGTCGTTGCCGAACACTATAATATTTCTGTTTCTGACATCATTTCTAAGAAGAAAAATAAAGAAATCGCTAATCCACGACAGATTTGTATGTATCTTTCCCGTAAATATACCGACTATTCTCTCCAAAATATCGGAAAAATTATGGGTAACCGTGACCATACTACTGTTATACACGGTCATGATAAAATTGGAAAAATGCTTGAAACAGACGAAAACCTTAAAAGCAATCTTGATATCATCATCAAGAAATTGAACCCACCAACGTAGTACATTTATATAGAAGAAACAAAAAAATAAAGGTGTCTTCACACCCTGGGGACAACCCTTTATTTTTTTCCACATTCTATTCAGATTCGATGTGAATTGCCTGTGGATAGCTGTGGATAACTTTTGCCCAATTTTTGCTATGTGGATAACTATTTTTTTATTCACATACTTATCCGCATAGTTATCCTTTTCGAAAATCCTTGTATTATCGGCCTTATCTTAGTTATTCACATCCTACACACCCCCTACTACTACTACTGCGGATAACTTATTATATTTATATATATTTTACACCGAAAGGAGTTATACACATTTATGAAGATAACATGCTCTAAGAATCAATTTTTATATGGAGTAAATACAGTCTCTAAAGCTGTGTCCAATAAGACAACAATGGATATTCTTCAATGTATACTGATTGAAGCTTATGATGATTGCATTAAATTAACTGCAAATGATACGGAACTTGGTATAGAAACAGTTATTAAGGGAACAATCATCGAACCTGGTAAGATTGCACTTGAAGCTAAAATCTTTTCTGAAATCATCAAAAAAATTCCAGATAATGATGTTTGTATCGAAACAGACGAGTCCGGAAAGACAAATATTGAATGTGAACAGATTCAGTGCAGCATTATGGGAAGAAAAGGAGACGATTTTTCACATTTACCTGAAATTGAAAAAGAAAACAAAATTACTCTCTCTCAGTTTGACTTAAAAGAAGTAATCAGACAGACGATTTTTTCTGTATCCGATAATGAAAATAATAAATTAATGACTGGAGAACTTTTGAGTATTGAAAATAATAAAATGACGGTCACTTCTCTTGATGGTCATAGAATTTCTGTTCGTAATATTGAATTACAGGAATCTTATCCTAAAATGGAAGTCATCGTTCCAGGTAAAACTTTATCCGAAGTTAGTAAGATTCTTCCAGGTGAAGCAAAAGATACGATTAATTTATATTTAACAGATAAGCATATTTTATTTGAGTTCGGGGAGACAAAAGTAGTTTCCAGATTATTAGAAGGTAAGTTTTATAATATTGGGCAGATGCTTTCTAACGATTATGAAACCAAGCTGACTATCAACAAAATGGAATTATTACGCTGTCTTGACCGCTCCACTTTATTTGTAAAAGAGTCTGACAAGAAACCAATTATCCTTAAGATTGAAAATGAACAGATGAATCTGATGATTTCTTCTCAGATTGGTTCCATGAAAGACCAGATTGTGATCAGCAAAGAGGGAAAAGACTTAGTTATCGGCTTTAACCCTAAGTTTTTAGTAGATGCGCTTCGTGTTATCGATGAAGAAGAAGTTACCATTTATCTTATCAACTCTATCGCACCTTGTATCATTCGTGATGAGAAATCCTCTTATTTATATTTGATCTTACCAATCAATGTAAGTAACAGCAATGTATAAATTTTAACGAAGTTGTCCGCTATTGACGGACATGAAAACTTTTTTATTTAATAATTCGGATTACTGGTAATGTGTAGCTGGTGATAAATAGAGATAATATGCAAATAGTTATCAAGGGTTACAGATTATCCTGATAATTCGGATTATTGAAAAGCCAGAAAGGAATTAAAGTAAACTATGGAAGAATTAAAATTAAGAGATGAATTTATTAAGCTTGGACAGGCTATGAAGGCAGCAGGCATCGTATCTTCTGGTATTGATGCAAAAATGCTTATTCAGGACGGACAGGTAACAGTGAATGGTGAGGTGGAGACCAGAAGAGGTAAGAAGCTTTACGACGGTGATGTTTTTGAATTCGAAGGCGAAGAATTTAAAGTTGTAAAATAACCATAAGGGAGGACTCCATGTTTGTTGAATCAATCGAATTAAATAATTACAGAAATTTTGATTCGCTAAAAGTGGAGTTTTCTCCTGGAGTAAATATTTTTTTTGGAGATAATGCACAGGGGAAGACGAATCTTTTAGAGTCTATTTATGTAAGCGGAACTTTAAGATCCCATAGAGGAAGCAGGGATAAGGAACTGATTCGTTTTGGTGAAGATGAGGCACATATCCGGCTTTTTTTCAGAAAAGATTCATTATCCCATCGTCTGGATGTTCATTTAAAGAAAAATAAAAGCAAAGGAGTTGCGGTAGATGGTGTGCCGGTAAGACGCTCAGGAGAGCTTCTTGGAATGATGCACATCGTCTTTTTTTCTCCGGAAGATTTGTCGATTATTAAAGAAGGCCCGGCGGGAAGAAGAAGATTTCTTGATATGGAGCTGAGCCAGATTGACAAAGGCTATATGCAGCAGCTTGTTGCTTACAGTAAGATTTTGAATGAACGAAATAATCTTTTAAAACAAATTAATTTATATCCGGCGCTCATCGATACTTTGGATGGATGGGATGAACAGCTTCTTGCTGCCGGACAGTTTCTCATTAAAAAAAGAGAAGAGTTTGTATATTTTCTTGATGAGATGATGGCAAAGATTCATGGACAGCTTACTGGTGGTAAGGAGCAGATTAAAGTAGAATACGAAAAAAATGTGGAGGCAGAAAAATTTAGAGAGCAGCTATATTCTAAAAGAAATAAAGATATTTCTTCAGGGACAACAAGTGTCGGGCCACACAGAGATGATCTTCGATTTAAAGTCGGGGGAATTGATATTCGTAAATTTGGCTCACAAGGACAGCAAAGGACGGCTGCGCTGTCATTAAAGCTGTCAGAAATCCGCCTTATTGAGAAGGTGACGGGAGAAAAACCAATACTTCTTCTTGATGATGTTTTATCAGAGTTAGATGCAGGCAGACAGTCGTGGCTGCTTGAAAGTATTCAGGATATTCAGACATTAATTTCCTGCACAGGACTTGATGATTTTGTAAACAGCCGTATCTCCTTAGACAAGGTATTTCGTGTAAAAGAGGGGATTGTACAGGAAGAAAAAACAGATGGTCTGGTTTAAGAAGTTGAATAAATGGCGATATTTATGGTATAATTATTTGATTAAGTTTTGACAGGAGGTTGAATTATGAGTGAAGAACAGATTTCTGCAGCGCAGGAATATGGTGCGGATCAGATACAGATTTTAGAAGGTCTTGAAGCTGTACGGAAAAGGCCTGGTATGTACATTGGCAGTACTTCATCCAAGGGCCTCCATCATCTGGTATATGAGATTGTAGATAATGCAGTTGATGAGGCATTAGCTGGATTTTGTGATACAGTAAAAGTGTACATCAATGAAGATAATTCTATCACGGTCAGAGATAATGGCCGTGGTATACCTGTAGGAATTAACAAGAAAAAGGGAATTCCAGCAGTCGAAGTCGTGTTTACCATCCTTCATGCAGGAGGAAAGTTCGGTGGTGGAGGATACAAGGTATCCGGTGGATTACACGGAGTAGGTGCATCGGTTGTTAATGCACTGTCCACATGGCTTGAAGTAGATATTTTCCATGAGGGAAAGATTTACCGTCAGAGATATGAACGTGGAAAGGTTATGTATCCGTTAAAGATTGTAGGGGATACAGATAAGAGAGGTACAGAAGTAAGATTTCTTCCTGATCCTACCATTTTCGAAGAGACTGTTTTTGATTTTTCAGTGTTAAAACAGCGTCTTCGTGAGATGGCATTTTTAACAAAGGGATTAAAGATTGTCCTTAAAGATAAGAGACCAGAAGAGAATGTTGCTCTCACATTCCACTATGAAGGTGGAATTCGTGAATATGTAGAATATCTGAATAAGAGTAAGGAAGTACTTTACCCACAGGTTATTTACTGTGAAGGTAAAAAAGGCGATGTAGTTGTAGAAGTTGCGTTACAGCATAATGATTCTTATAACGAAGGTGTTTATAGCTTTGTAAATAATATTACGACACCGGAAGGAGGAACACATTTAGCTGGTTTTAGAAGTGCACTTACAAAGACATTTAATGATTATGCAAGAAAGAATAAGTTATTAAAAGACAGTGAGCAGAATCTTACTGGAGATGATATCAGAGAAGGTTTAGTTGCCATTGTCAGCATTAAGATTCCAGAACCACAGTTTGAAGGACAGACAAAGCAGAAGCTTGGAAACAGTGAAGCGCGAGGTGCTGTTGACAGCGTAGTTAGCGAACAGCTCACTTATTTCCTTGAGCAGAATCCAAATGTTGCAAAGATAATCTGTGAGAAGGCGGTGCTTGCACAAAGAGCCAGAGAGGCCGCAAGAAAGGCAAGGGATTTAACAAGAAGAAAGTCTGCACTTGACGGAATGAGTCTTCCAGGTAAGCTGGCAGATTGTTCTGATAAAGACCCACAGAATTGTGAAATCTACATCGTAGAGGGAGATTCCGCGGGTGGATCTGCAAAGACAGCAAGAAGTCGTGCAACACAGGCGATTCTTCCACTTCGTGGAAAGATTCTTAACGTAGAGAAGTCGAGACTGGATAAGATTCTTGTAAATAATGAGATTCGTGCGATGATTACTGCATTTGGTACGGGAATTCATGAGGATTTTGATATTACAAAACTCAGATATAATAAGATTATTATTATGACTGATGCCGATGTAGATGGTGCACATATTGCCACATTATTATTAACATTCTTATATCGTTTTATGCCTGATCTTATCAAAGAAGGTCATGTATATCTGGCACAGCCGCCACTGTATAAAGTTGAGAAGAACAAGAAGGTGTGGTATGCCTACAGTGATGAAGAATTAAATAAGATACTTACAGATATCGGACGTGACGGTAACAATAAGATTCAGCGATATAAAGGTCTTGGTGAGATGGATGCTTCCCAGCTGTGGGAGACAACTATGGATCCGGAAAAGAGAATTTTGCTGCGTGTAAATATGGATGATGATGCAGCTTCAGAGCTTGATATGACATTTGATACTCTTATGGGTGACCGTGTAGAACCGCGTAGAGAGTTTATCGAAGCGAATGCAAAATATGTACAGAATCTGGATATCTGATAAAAGAAGTTTTTTGACATTTCCATACTCCCGGAATCTCTTAAATATTTGAGATTTCGGGAGTATGTATCATAGTTCAGGAGGACAGTATGGACGATAGTAATATTTTTGATAAAATCCATGAGGTGGATTTGAAAAATACCATGGAGAAATCTTATATAGATTATGCTATGAGTGTAATTGTATCCAGAGCGCTTCCAGATGTAAGAGATGGTCTGAAGCCGGTTCAGAGAAGAATTCTTTATTCTATGATCGAGCTGAACAACGGTCCGGATAAGCCACATAGAAAGTGTGCCCGTATCGTCGGTGATACAATGGGTAAATATCATCCTCATGGTGACAGCTCTATTTATGGAGCGTTAGTTAATCTGGCGCAGGACTGGTCTACCCGTTATCCGTTAGTAGACGGTCATGGTAACTTTGGTTCTGTGGACGGTGACGGCGCAGCTGCCATGCGTTATACAGAGGCAAGATTATCTAAGATCTCCATGGAGATGACAGCAGACATTTACAAGGATACGGTTGATTTTGTACCGAACTTTGATGAGACAGAGAAAGAGCCAAGCATTCTCCCATCGAGATTTCCAAATCTCCTTGTAAACGGGGCACAGGGTATCGCGGTTGGTATGGCAACCAATATCCCTCCACATAACTTAAGAGAAACAATTGATGGTGTGGTAAAGATCATTGATAATCAGGTGGAGGAAGACAGAGATACCGAGATTGATGAGCTTTTAGAGATTGTAAAAGGTCCGGACTTCCCAACAGGAGCGGCTATTCTTGGACGTAAGGGAATCGACCAGGCATATCGTACCGGAAGAGGTAAGATTAAAGTACGTGCCGTAACAAATATTGAGCCAATGAAGAATGGAAAGCAGAGAATTATCGTAACAGAACTTCCATACATGGTAAATAAGGCACGTTTAATTGAGAAAATTGCTGATTTAGTAAAGGAAAAGAGAATTGACGGAATCACAGAATTACGTGATGAATCAGTATGCGGATCTGTATCGAGACACGTAAAGATGTGAATGCCAATGTTTTATTAAAGCAGTTATTTAAACATACACAGCTTCAGGATACTTTTGGTGTTATCATGCTTGCGCTTGTAGATAACCAGCCAAAGGTTCTTAACTTAAAAGAAATGCTTGTTCATTATCTGAATCACCAGAAAGATGTTGTAACAAGACGAACAAAATACGAGCTGAACAAGGCAAAAGAGAGAGCGCACATTTTAGAAGGTCTTTTAAAGGCTTTAGATTACATTGATGAAGTTATCGAGATTATCCGTGCTTCTAAGAACGTAGCAGAGGCAAGAGATAACTTAATCAAGCGTTTTGAATTCTCTCAGGCACAGGCACAGGCGATTGTAGATATGCGTCTGCGTGCGCTTACCGGTTTAGAGAGAGAGAAGCTTCAGAACGAGTATGATGAACTTGAGAAAAAGATTGCAGAGTTAGAAGCCATTTTAGCAGATGAAAAGGTTCTCTTAGGTGTAATCCGCGAGGAAATCCTTCTCATTCGCGACAAATATGGTGATGACAGAAGAACTTCTATCGAAATGGATATGGAAGATTTAAGTGATGAAGCGTTAATCCCTAGAAAAGATGCGATTATCACTTTCTCCAAACTTGGATATATCAAGCGCATGACACCGGATAACTTCCACAGTCAGAATCGTGGTGGTAAGGGAATCAAAGGTATGAATGTGATCGATGAAGACCATATCGAAGATTTATTCATGACAAGCACTCATAACTACATCATGTTCTTTACAAATAAGGGACGTGTATATCGCTTAAAGGGATATGAGATTCCGGAATCCAGCAGAACAGCAAGAGGAGTGAATATCATCAATCTTCTTCAGCTCCAGCCAGAAGAGAAGATCACAGCGATTATTCCATTATCAGAAGATGGAAAGCAGCATTATCTTGTTATGGCTACGAGAAATGGTATTGTAAAGAAGACAGGATTTGATGAGTATAAGAACGTCCGTAAAAATGGTCTGGCTGCGATTTCCTTACGAGAAGGCGATGAGCTTATTGAAGTAAAACAGACCGATGAGAACGAAGACATTTTCCTCGTATCAAGAGAAGGTCAGTGTATCCGCTTTAAGCTTCAGGATGTACGAGAAACCGGACGAGTTTCTATGGGTGTTATCGGAATGAATCTTGGAGATACAGATGAAGTAGTCGGTATGCAGATTCATTCTGAAGGAGATGATTTACTCATCGTATCTGAAAAAGGTATGGGTAAACGTACTCCACTTGATGAATTTACCGTACAGCATCGTGGCGGAAAGGGTCTTAGATGTTATAAGATTACGGAGAAGACCGGCTATGTTATCGGAGTGAAGACGATTAAGCCAGAAGAAGAGATTATGCTTATTACGACAGAGGGAATTGTGATTCGAATGAAGAGTGATTCTATTTCTGTTATTGGTCGAAATACTTCTGGTGTTAAGCTGATTAATATTGATGCAGACAGCGATATTAAAGTTGCCAGTGTTGCAAAGGTAAGATTCCAGGAAGAGGATGAGTCTGAAGATATGGAAGAAGATATATCTGAAGTATCTGAAGAGACTGTATCAGATGAGAATGAAGCCATAGAAAATGAAACAGCACCAGAAGAAGTTTAAATTTTTCATACAGGGTAATAAAAGTCAGTAAGCAGGGAGAAAGATTACCAGCTCTTATTGACTAAGGATTGCCCCAGACTAATCCACAGATGTATTTGATTATTTTGATTTTATTTCAATAATTTATCATCTGTGGATTAAACGGATAAAGAGGTATAAAGATGCGAGTAATTAACGTAGAGGAAATTTCTAAGAATATTAAAGAAATGTGTATCGAGGCCAATTACTATCTTTCAGATGACATGAAGAATGCTTTATACAAAGCGGCAGAACAGGAAGAGAACCCTCTTGGCTGCCAGATTCTTAATCAGCTAAAAGAGAATCTTGATATTGCAGGAGTAGAGCAGATTCCAATCTGTCAAGATACAGGGATGGCAGTTGTATTTGCAGAGGTAGGCCAGGATGTACATATTGAGGGCGGTTCTCTTACGGATGCCATCAATAAAGGGGTACATGATGGATATGTAGAAGGATATCTTCGCAAATCTGTAGTAAATGACCCATTTATCAGAGAAAATACAAAAGATAATACTCCTGCTGTTATTCATTACAGCATTGTTCCAGGAGAGAATATTAAGCTTACTGTAGCACCAAAGGGCTTCGGAAGTGAAAATATGAGCCGTGTATTTATGCTTAAACCGGCAGATGGTATGGAAGGTGCAGTGAATGCGATTGTATCCGCTGTACGGGAAGCAGGACCAAATGCCTGTCCTCCAGTTGTTGTCGGTGTTGGTATTGGCGGTACATTTGAAAAGGCTGCTCTTATGGCAAAGCAGGCACTTACAAGACCTGTGGGTACTCATTCCGAGTTTCCTTCTATTAAAGCAATGGAAGAAGAGGTTCTTGAAAAGGTAAATAATCTTGGAATTGGAGCAGCAGGACTTGGTGGAACTGTTACAGCACTTGCTGTCAACATTAATACATATCCTACGCATATTGCAGGACTTCCGGTTGCCGTAAATATGTGCTGTCATGTAAATCGTCATGCAGTAAGGACTTTATAAGGGGAGGATACAGTTATGAATAAAACAATTCAGGTTCCACTTTCTGAAGAAGATATTAATACTTTAAAGGCAGGGGACTATGTATACCTGTCTGGAATTATTTATACTGCCAGAGATGCAGCACATAAAAGAATGTATGAAAGTATGCATAAAGGGGAATCTTTACCTATAGAACTAAATGGCAATGTTTTATATTACCTTGGGCCAAGTCCGGCAAGAGAGGGACAGGTTATTGGTTCTGCAGGGCCTACTACAAGCAGTCGTATGGATAAGTATACCCCTGAGATGCTTGATAAAGGATTAAAAGGCATGGTAGGTAAAGGAAAGCGTTCTCCTGAAGTTATAGAAGCAATGAAGAGAAATGGTGCAGTATACTTTGCCGCAGTAGGTGGAGCGGGTGCATTATTATCTAAATGTATTAAGAAGGCAGAAGTAATTGCTTACGATGATCTTGGCACAGAGGCAATCCGTAAGTTAGAGATTGAAAATCTACCTGTTATTGTAGTTATTGATAAAGATGGAAACAACCTTTATGAGACTGCAAAAGAAAAATGGAAAAAATAATTAAAAAAAGGCTTGACTTTTGTCAGCCTTTTTGCTAATATAATAAAGCGTTGTGCATCAGTGTGCAACGGAATTGAATATTTTCATTTATTTAGGCATTATGGAGAAGTACTCAAGTGGCTGAAGAGGCGCCCCTGCTAAGGGTGTAGATCGTTCGCGCGGTGCGAGGGTTCAAATCCCTCCTTCTCCGTAATATTTTTCACTCTTATTTGGAAAATAAAGAAGAAAAATAAAAAAGTGCTTGACAGATGAATGGGAATGTGATAAAATGTACGAGTTGCTCAAGAAAAGCAACAAAACATTAAAAAGTAAATTAAAAAAGTTCTTGA
>OCHK01001208.1_pt1 | contig 21104 bp, 18 predicted proteins | sample 1538551 | NCBI WGS metagenome assembly OCHK01 (sample SAMN04571707, study PRJEB22368) | human gut metagenome | biome: human gut; material: stool | host: Homo sapiens | place: Luxembourg | collected 2012-08-31
GCTCGCCGGGCTCATAACCCGGAGGTCATAGGTTCAAATCCTATTCCCGCAACTCGATGCGTAAGCATTGTGCCCAGTTAGCTCAGTTGGTAGAGCAACGGACTGAAAATCCGTGTGTCTCTGGTTCGATTCCGGAACTGGGCATTTTAATTTATTATGGGATATTAGCTCAGGTGGTAGAGCACTTGACTTTTAATCAAGTTGTCCGGGGTTCGAATCCCCGATGTCTCATTATAAATGAACACTGTTTTTTTGATGTTCAAAAAATCAATTACTCCTAAATAGTGGACAACATATTTTAATTAGTAAAACTGCACAAAAAATAATTGAAAATTTGTGCATGTTTGTTAACACTTTCAAAGAGCAAGGTGATACTATAATAACCGTAAAAACCCCCCAATACATTATATATTTTTTACTATCCCCATAGTAAAATACCTTCTCCTAAAAGACAGCAGAACGATGGCTGTCTTTTTTTTGCTCTAATTTAAGAAAAGACAGCCATACATTTATTATCAATTATTCTTTTGCAAAGTCGAAATTCTACAGTTGAAATGCTAAAATTACATTATAAAAAAACACCGTTAGATTTACACCGTCAGATTTATATTGCTTCCTGCCCGCAGTGATGTGTAGTAATCATCATACGACGAGCTCTGTAATACTATATTCTTTGCGTTTGGATGATTTCATAGCATCGCGGTTGTTTGAATAATAATTTCTCATAAAATATGTTGCTGAAAGATTTGTTGCTGAACTTACTCGTGTACTCATGTTAATCCTCTTATTATTTTTAATTATAACTATGCAGTTACTATTATTTTAGGTTTTATTTTGAACGTATAATCGCGCTTAAATAATTGTTATAAATATTTTATCGGATATTTGCACGAAAAAGTTTACTTATGCGATCAAAAGAAGTAAAATGTAAAAGAATGCGTAGAATAAGAAAAACGCGATTATGCAATCGAAATGCTACCAAGCAAAGAGTAACAGAACATAATGTAAAAAGCATAATGTACTAAAACAAAATGTAACAAACATAAAGTTACAAAAAATGCAACAAACGTAATGTAACCAAAGGAGGATATGGGGCATGAGTAAAAAAGCTTTCGGTACAACATCAAAAGGAGTGGAGGCATCGCTTTACGAAATCAGCAATGGCAGTGGAGTGAGAGTATTTTTGACAGACTATGGCGCTTCAGTTGTATCTATTTTTGTAAAAGACAGGGATGGTAATGAGAGAGATGTCATTTTAGGATATGACAATGTAAAGTCATATGAGAAGGAGTGCTGCTATTTTGGCGCTACTGTCGGCAGATATGCAAACAGGATTTCTGATGCAAAGGTTAATATTGATGGAGTGGAATATAAGCTTGAGGCTAATGACAATGAGAACAGTCTTCACAGTGGCTCAAATGGTTTTTCTAAGCGCCTCTGGACTGTTAAGGAGCAGAAGGCAGATGAGATTACCTTTGAGATAGAGGATGCAGATTTAGAGCAGGGCTTCCCGGGAAATGCAGTCGTTGATGTGACATTTAAGGTGACAGGGGAAAATGCTCTCGCTATTATATACAATGCAAAGGCAGATAAGACAACTACCTTCAATATGACAAACCACAGCTATTTCAATCTGAACGGTCATGCATCAGGAAGCGTATACACTCACACATTGCAGATAAATGCTGAGCATTACACACCTGTAAAGGATTCCAAGGCTATTCCTACAGGTGAGATTGCACCGGTTGAGGGTACACCATTTGATTTTACAGAGGCTAAACCAATTGGAAGAGATATCGAGGCAAATGATACACAGCTTCACTATGGAAGTGGATATGATCACAATTTTGCAATAGACAAGACCGCTCCGGGAGTAGAAAAGGTCGCAACAGCATACTCTCCTGAGAGTGGCATACAGATGGAGGTATACACCGATTGTGTCGGAATCCAGCTTTATACTGCCAACTTTATCGTGGGACAGGAAGGCAAGGGCGGAGTCAAATACAATAACCGCGATGCATTCTGCCTCGAGACACAGTTCTATCCAAACTCAATAAATGAGACCAACTTCAGTACACCTGTTACAAAGGCAGGTGATACATACCACACAGAGACAGATTACAAATTTTCTGTGAGATAAAATGCCAACATAAGAGAGATACAGAATAGTTAAAGCCCACCATATTGATGAAATTTATCATTAATATGGTGGGCTTTCTTAAGCTTTGTTTAATCAAACACTGATACAGTGGTTTTATTTCCGGAAATGTGGTATAAATATATTTATATTTATATCTATATCTATATTTATGTGTATATTTATGTGTACATTTATATGTATGAAATACATTGATAAATATAGATAATTATTGAGACGACTTCGCACACGCAAACCTGCATTACCGCTGGCATATGGTGTGTTCCGAAGAAATATATGAACTGCCACAAAGTTCCATTAACCTTCGGTGACGATAAAAAGCAGACTGATAAAACAGACTATCCGGATGCATTTTTTGTGGCTGACTTCATATATTTCTGAGGAATATACCATATGCCGGCGCACCATCACAGCCTGCAAGTGCGAAGTCCCCTAAAAATAGAAATTAAAACAAATAAATATATAGCACAGAGGAAACAAACCATGAAAATAGTATTTTTAGATTCCAAAACAATTGGTGACGACATCGACCTTTCCGAATATGACAAGCTCGGAGAGGTTGTCAAATATGATTTTTCGACAACAGAGGAAGCAGCGGAGCGCACAAGAGATGCTGATGTGATTGTTTTAAATAAGGTCGAGGTAAATGAAAAATCTATAGGACAGGCAAAAAATTTAAAGCTCGTATGTGTGACTGCAACAGGCACAAACAATCTGGATAAAGAATATCTGGCAAAAAGAGGCATTGAATGGAGAAATGTCGCAGGGTATTCTACAGAGACCGTGGCGCAGCATACATTTGCACTGCTATTTTACCTGCTTGAGAAGCTGAGATATTATGATGATTATGTGAAGAGCGAGAAATATGTGGGTGATACGTCGTTTACGCATTTTTCCAATGTGTTTCACCAGATTAGCGGTATGACCTGGGGCATCGTGGGGCTTGGAAATATCGGAAGACGCGTGGCTGATATCGCAAAGGCTTTTGGCTGCCATGTGGTTTATTATTCTACATCAGGAAGAAATTCGCAGCCGGGCTACGAGAGGGTGGATTTTGATACTTTGCTTGCCACGTCTGATATCGTGTCGGTGCATGCACCGCTCACAGATGACACACTTGGTCTGATGGACAAGGCTGCGTTTGAAAAGATGAAAAAATCTGCGATATTTTTAAATCTTGGCAGAGGTCCTATAGTGAATGAAGCGGATCTGGCACAGGCGCTTATGGATGGAGAGCTGGCAGCGGCAGGTCTTGATGTGCTGGCGCAGGAGCCTATGAGTGAGGATAATCCGCTCCGTGCGATAAAGGATTCAAACAAGCTGATTATCACACCGCATATTGCGTGGGCAAGCGTTGAGGCAAGAACAAATCTGATGCACATTATATACAGTCAAATTGAGGACTTCTTTGCTAATTAGGAAATATTTTTAAAATCAAATCGCAACATTAAGAGAAAGCATTAAGAGGTACATTAAGAGGAAGCATTAAGAGGCAATATTAAGAGGCAATATTAAGAGGCAGAAATGAGCATCAAATTTGAGATAACAAAACAAAACAACATACATTTTGGAATTGCAGCAGTGGCGGCCGCGCTGGTAGGTTACTTTACATCGGCAAGCTGGTGGGTGATCATTTTGTTTGCGGCAGTATATTTTGGACTTGTAAATGTGAAGCTTGAGCTTCCGGTGAAGCTGTCGTGGCTTTGGGCTGCTATACTGCTTGTCATCGGAGCGATACTATCTGTTTTTTCGGTGCAGTATGTGCTGCTGACAGATGAGGACTTTGTGAAAACCACCGATATGGTATGCGTGGTGAATATGGTTCTGGCGCTCGCCATATATCTGGTAATACTTTTTATCACAAACAACACGAGGCTGACATGTACCATAGCATCAATTGCCATTCTTGCGTTTGGGTTTATAGATTATTTTGTCTATGAATTTCGTGGCAATGAGTTTACGTATGCGGATTTGAAGTCAGCGGGAACAGGACTTTCCGTCGTGACAAAATACAAATTCGTCATAGACTACAAGTTTTTATATGTGATTCTGGCGGCTGTTTTGTATATCATGCTGGTAAGGCGTATAGAAGTGCAGTTCGAGTCGGCTATCCATATGAGGATTATTTCGATTCTTCTCACAATAATATGCGTGCTGTATGTCATCATGAATTCCATGTCACTGAACACCGAGACCTGGGAGAAAAAGGGCACGTACAGAAACGGCTATCTGCTGAACTTTGTGCTCGGCATAAGGGACAGCTTTGTGAAGGCACCTGATGGTTACAGCAAGGCAGCAGTTGACAAGATAGCGGGCAATTTCAAGGAAACGGACAGCTCATATTCGCAGTCTGATGCGAAAAATCCGACAATCATTGTTATCATGAATGAGTCGTTTGCTGATTTGTCGGTGGTGGGAGATTTTGAGACCAACACGCAGGTCACGCCGTTTATGGATTCTCTGAGTGAAAATACGCTTAAAGGCTATGCTCTTTCGTCCGTGTACGGTGCGAAGACGCCAAACTCTGAGTGGGAATTTGAGACAGGAAACTCGATGGCATTTCTGCCGGACGGCTCGGTGGTTTATCAGCAGTATATAAATGATGACCCGACATCCATAGTCTCAAACCTGAAGAATATCGGCTATACGACGGTTGCGATGCATCCGTACTATGCGACAGGCTGGAGCAGGAACAAGGTTTATCCGCATCTGGGCTATGATGAGACATACTTTATAGATGATTTTGACCAGACAAAGATACTCAGGGAATATATCACTGACCAGGAGCTCTATGATAAGATCATTGACCGCTACGAGAAAAAGAGCGATGACGAGAAGCTTTACATCATGGGAGTCACGATGCAAAACCACGGTGGCTACGGTGAGAGATATGACAACTTCAACCAGGAGGTTTACAAGGTTGGAGCGTCATACACCGATGCGAACCAGTATTTGTCACTTTTGAATGAAAGTGACAAGGCACTTGAAAATCTCATCACATACTTTAAGGGTGTGGATGATCCGGTAGAGATTGTGTTTTTTGGAGACCACCAGCCGGGATTATGCAATGATTTTATCAAGCTTTTAAATGGCAAGGGCAATTCCGGACTTACGGAGCAGGAGCTTGAGAATCTGTACAAGGTGCCGTTTTTCATATGGACCAATTACGAGACGGATGCACAGAAAGTTGATGTGACGAGCCTCAACTACCTGTCCACACTGACGCTTGAGAGAGCCAACATAGATCTGCCGGCATACAACCGGTTCCTCGCAGAGCTGATGGAGAAGATTCCGGCCATAAATTCAAGGGGCTATTATTCGAAAAAGAATGAGTGTTTTATGCATGTGGATGACGCAACAGGAGACGAGGCAAAATGGATAAAGGCATACAATATCCTGCAGTACAATTCGATGTTTGACGAGAAGGACAGAAGTTCACTGCTGTTTCCGTACCTGAAATAAAAAGGTAATTATTCAGAAACACTGAGAAGAACGGTAAAAAAGAAGCAAGAGAGGAAGTAACATAATGAGCAACAATACAACTGAGAAAAAAGCGGTCGTTTTCGACCTTGATGGAACACTTCTATACACACTTGAGGATTTAAAAAATGCAACAAACTATGCATTGAAACAAAATGGCATGCCGGAGCGTACACTCGACGAGGTGCGCAGATTTGTGGGAAACGGTGTAAAGCTTCTGATGGAGCGCGCAGTGCCGGACGGAGCAGACAATCCAAAGTTTGAAAAGACATTTTCGGATTTCAAGGAATATTATGAGGCTCATTGCAATGACAATACAGCACCTTATGATGGAATCATGGAGCTTTTAAAGGAGCTTAAATTAAACGGCATAAAGCTTGCCATTGTTTCAAACAAGCTTGACCCGGCGGTAAAGGAGCTCAATCAGCTCTATTTCAAGGAGTATATGACATCGGCAGTCGGCGAGATGGAGGAAGAGGGTATACGCAAAAAGCCGGCACCGGATATGGTGCAGAAGGCACTTAAAGAGCTTCAGGTGAGTGCAGATGAAGCAATCTATGTGGGGGATTCTGATGTGGATATCGCCACAGCGAAAAACTCAGGTCTGGAGTGCGTATCTGTCACATGGGGATTTCGTGATGTAGAGTTTTTGAAGGAGCATGGTGCAACAAATCTGATAGATGAACCGGTCGAATTGTTAAATTACGTATAATCAGGAGAACTTTGATTTATGCTTTCAGAAAAGGGACTATTGATAATTGAAAAGTTGGCAGAGCACAACAATGAGCTTGTCACATCAAAGGCTCTTGCCGCGTCCACAGGTATGTCGGAGCGAAGTGTGAAGACATATCTGAAGGAGGTGGCTGATTTTTGTGAGCAAAACTCTATGACGCTTGACAGAAAGCCGGGCAAAGGCATGAAGCCGTGCTTTAGCGATGCGCAGATAGGAAAGATTCTGGATGTGGCAGGAAGGAAATCGGCAGCAGTATCGCAGAAGAAGCGACAGAACTACATATCGTATATTCTGCTAAGCGGCTGGGATACATACACGTATGCGCTTTTTTCGGAGGAGTTAAATGTCAGCAAAAATGTCATCATGGATGATATAAATGAGCTTGACGCAGAGCTTCTGCTCTTTGGCATAAAGGTGCACAGAACGGCGGGCTACGGAATATATGCGACAGGCAGTGAGCTTGATATCAGAAAAGCCATGAGGCATTTCTGCAGATATCCAATCAGTGATAAGCAGGTTATCAAGACCGATGACCACAGGCTTTCAAGACGCGCGGCCGAGGTGATAGCCAATAATTTCAGAAGTGTAAATCTGTCGATGGCAGTTGACATGATACATCATGTGGAGAGACGCTTTGATATCATCTTTACGGATTACACATTTCAGATGCTGGCAGAGTACATAGCCATTGCACTTTTCAGGGTGGATGTGGAGAAGGAACTGAAAACGGATGAGTTAGATCTGTCGAATCGAATGTGTGATGATGCAAGTGATGGGGATGCGGGCACCGAAACAGAGCAGCAGGTACAGAAAAATGGATTCATAATGACAGAGCATGAGAACATGGCAAAGGAGGCAGCAGGCTTTCTGGAAAGATATCACGGCATCAGCCTCTCACAGCCTGAAATCATGTATCTGGCAATGCTTTTTTCCTGTGCCGAGGGACAAAATCGCGTTGTCATGTCCTGTGAGGAGGCGCTTAGCATAGAGGATGAGATGATAGTGTATCTGTCAAATCTTCTCGCTGCCAATCTGATTGAAAATGAGCTTCTACGTGAGAGCATGCGTAGCTTTTTGCCGGGCTCCATTGCGAGGACTCATTTTGGAATAGAGATAGACAATCCGTTTCTTTCCGATATCACACAATCGTATGCCAGTCTCTTTACGGTATGCTTTACGGTATCGAGATACTACGAAAAGTACACAGGTGCCATGCCGAGCGAGAATGAGATAGCATTTATTGCCTTGCAGGTGGGCGGAGCCCTGCACAGAAATCCTATGACCGTGCGCGCAGTGTTAATCGGTGCGGCAGGCTATGCGACCGGCAGCATAATAGCGGGCAAAATAGAAAATAGAGTGCCGGATGTAAGGATAGTAAGCATTTTGTCGTCAGACCGCATAGAGCATATTGACGAGTATGACTGCGACCTCATACTCTCGACCATAGACACACAGGCAGATATCCACAAGGATATGAGATTTTTGTATGTTTCTCCACTAATCAGTGCGCAGGATGAGAAAAATATCAGAAACAAGTGCTTTGAGCTCATGACCGGCCAGAGCGCGGAGGTCAGCGAGTTTTCACATATGCTGTCGGAGGAATTTATCATATTTGAGAAAAAGGCGAAAAACCGCAAGGATGTTTTAAAGCGCGCGTGCCAGCTTCTCATAAACAAAGGAATAGTGCAGAGCGAGTTTGCGAGGGATGTACTGGAGCGTGAGAAGGTGGAGGCAACCGCTGTGGGCTGCAATATAGCCATACCGCACGGAAAGCCTGAGCATGTAAATCGCTGCCAGATACTTGTTATACGTCTCGACAAGCCGATAGAGTGGGGCGAGAGGATGGCAGACATGATATTTCTGCTTGCGATAAACTTTGATAGTGTCAACACGACAAAGGCATTTTTCCATGACTTCACAAAGCTTCTGAATGAGAATGGAGCGACGGACAGGCTCAGGGAGGCTGCTTCACCTCATGAGCTTTGTGCAGCTATACGGAAAGAGCTGGGGTGGAACTGAATATCACATTAATACAAAATTGCACCAGAGATGGTGCAATTTTGCATTTTGGGGAATATTGAAAAAACTCATACCGCACAGTACAATAAAACCATAGAAAGCAACGGACATATGACAGGCTGATGAATAGCAGAGGGCGATACAGTTAATCATATGTGTGAGCGAAATAAACAAACCAATAATTTTAAAATCAGGAGGACAAAACTATGGTAAGCAAGACAATGGTAGTAAAAGCAGCAGAGGGACTTCACATGAGACCTGCAGGAGTTATCGCAAGAGAGGCAGGCAAGTTTGATTCAGATGTAACAATCGTATTCGGCGACAAGAGAATCAACGCAAAGAGCCTTGTAAACATCATCGCAGCATGCATCAAGAAGGATGCAGAGATTACATTCGAGTGTGAGGGAGCTGACGAGGAAGCAGCACTTGCAAAGATGGAAGAGCTCGAGGCAGACAACTTCGGAGATTAATCAACCAGTAAAGTCAATCGGAGGTGTGATATGTACAAAGGAATCGCCGGCTCAGAAGGAATCGGAATCGGAAATGTGGTCATTATCGAAGAGCATGAGATAGTGATTGAGAATAAGAAAATTACAGATACAGACGCTGAAATCGCACGTCTCCAGGGAGCCATTGAGAAATTTGTAAATGATACAAACGCCATGGCAGACAGAATGGAAAAGACAGTCGGAGCAAAGGATGCGGATATCCTTCGCGGACATATCCAGATGCTTCAGGATCCGACCATAGAGGAGCAGATTACAGCACTCATAGTAAGTGAAAAAATCACGGCAGAGAAGGCACTCGATCAGGTGCTTGAGCAGACAGCAGAGATATTTGCACAGATACCTGATGAGCTTTTGCAGCAGAGAGCAACAGATTTCAGGGATATCAAAGCCAGAATCCTTAAGATTCTGCTTGGAATCGAGGATTACGATATCTCAGCAGCTCCGGCAGGCACAGTGCTCGTGGCACATGACCTGACACCATCCATGACAGCAGGTATCGTGGCAGAGAATATCGCAGGAATACTCACAGAGGTGGGTGGCAGAACCTCCCACTCAGCAATACTTGCGAGAGCAATGGAAATCCCGGCAGTTCTCAGTATTGACGGAATCTGCACAGCTGTCAAAAATGGTGACAGAGTGGTACTCAACGGAACAAGCGGAGAGGCAATCGTAAACCCTGACGCTGAGACAGAGCAGAAATTCGCTGGGCTGCTTGAGGAATACAAAAAAGAGAAAGAGCTCTTAAAGAAATTTGCGGGTGTGCCGACAGTATCAGCAGACGGCACAAAGGTAGAGCTTGTATGCAATATCGGAAAGCCTGAGGACGCAAAGAAAGCTGTAGAGTGTGACGGAGAGGGAATAGGACTTTTCCGTACAGAGTTCCTTTTCATGGACAGAGACACAATTCCTACAGAGGAAGAGCAGTTTGAGGCATACAAATCAGTAGCAGAGACAATGAAGGGCAAGCCTGTCATCATCCGTACACTCGATATCGGAGGCGACAAGGAAATCCCATATCTGGGTCTTGAGAAAGAGGACAACCCATTCTTAGGTTACAGAGCTATCAGATTCTGTCTCCAGAGAACAGACATCTACAATACACAGCTTCGTGCACTTGTGAGAGCCAGTGCATTCGGCAGGATAAAGATAATGGTTCCGCTTGTGACAGGCGTAGATGAGCTTCGCAGTGTAAAGGCAATGGTAGCGGACATCATGAAAGAGCTTGATGCAGAGGGTATTGCATACAACAAGAACCTCGAAATCGGTATCATGATGGAGACACCGGCAGCCTGCATGATGGCAGATGTGCTTGCAAAAGAGGCAGCCTTCTTCAGTATCGGAACAAACGACCTGACAGGCTACACAATGGCAGTAGACCGTGGAAACTCAAAGGTAGCATACCTTTATTCAGCCTTCAATCCGGCAGTGCTTCGCGCAATCAAGCGTATCATCGAGTGCGGTAAGAAAGAGGGAATCATGGTAGGCATGTGTGGAGAGGCAGCAGCAGATCCAAAGCTCATTCCGCTGTTACTCGCATTCGGACTTGATGAGTTCTCAGTGAGTGCCACAAGTGTGCTCAAGACCAGAAAGATCATCGCAGACAGCAGCATGGCAGAATGCAAGGCATTGGCAGACAGGGTAATGGCATGCGCTACAGAGGCAGAGGTACAGGCAGTGCTTGCGCAGCAGTAGATGCTAAATCCAAACAAGTATAAAAGTTAGTAAAAAAGTATAAATAAGAGTAAAATATAAAAGTATAACATTGAAATTTATTATAAAGACGGCTGAACCGGTGGGGACCGGGACGGTCGTTTTTTTTGCATACACAGAATGTGAGATGAATGTTTAGTCATTTACGATTTAGTTATTTATGATTAACTAAATTACGATTGACTAAATCGATATAAGTAATAAAATATTGTGTATAGAGATGGAGGGAGAAATGAGATATGAACAAAAAAAGTATAGCTAAAGAATGTATTAATGTAATATTACTGCTAATAAATATTAAAATACCATCAATAGTTTATGACTATTATTTTAAATACTCTGAAGGTCCATATTTACAAATTGCAGTGATTGTAGAATATAGTTTGACTTGTATAGCGTGGATGATATTGATATTGTATATAATAAAAGTTTTAAATTTAAAGAAATGACTATGTTATTATTCTAGATGTTGATACAGTATAGAACAAAGCAAAATGGTAAATGGTCAAGTTGGGGGAAGCCTGTAGTGGAAAAAAATAGGAAACAGATTATTATCTGCGCAGCGATTGTCGCTTGTGTCTGTGTAATCAGTGTATTAATTACATATAACATATTACAACAAAAAAATCATCTGACAGTGGAACTCTATTATGGAACTTTTGATTTTTCAGAGTATCAAAATGTTAAGAGTACCAATAAATTAGCCATTATACATGATAACGATGAAAAACAGGGTGAATATGAAATGGAGATAGAGAATACTGATAAGGTTGAAACGGGAATCTGGAAATGGAACGATGATGGTTATATTACCTTGTATCAGGATGATAAAGCAGTTGCAAATCTAGTGTATATGAATGGTAAATATCTTTTCTTTGATGCCGATGTTGAAATCCAAAAACTTAAAAGGATATCTGAAACGGCAATAGTAAGATAATTGAGAGCATAAGCTTCTTTAGGTTTCTTTAGAATTATTTATAATTCTTAAATGATTTTTCAGCTAATTCTTTATATGTATATAGTATTGTAAAGCCATAGATGTCTATGGCTTTTTTAATGTTTGGTAGTATTGAGGAGATGGGATATGATAGAAACAGCTATTATATATATAAAAAGAAATAAAATAAAATCTTTGATTATCATACTGATCATCGCGACAATAATTCTGGGTGAAATTATTGGCCTGCTATTAAGCAATGCCTCGGAAAAATCTGAGAGAGATGCATATTTATATAATGGGGCTGCATTAGTAATTGAGGATGATAATGGAGGATTTACCAAGAGTGATTATGATGAAATCAGAAAAGTGAAATATGTAACAGGACTGGGGGCGTGGAGAGAGCTGATTGCAGATCCGGTGGATACAGAGAATGTAAAGGAACATAAAGGAATAGATCCGGAGAATAAAGATGTGCGCAATCGGGCTGACAAAATGGTGATTGTTGCAAATATGGATGTGCAGCAATATAGCCTGTTTTCATGGGAAAAAAATGTATCTCTTATTGAAGGGGAATTTCCAACATATGAAAATAAAGGAATTATTGTAGAACAGCGATATGCGAAAAAAAATAACCTTAAGGTAGGGGATGAAGTTAAATATACTATAGGAGACCAATCGGAGGCAACGTCTTTACAAATATGCGGAATTTATAAAGTGGACAGTGATTTCGAAATATATGATTCAAATGAAGAGGGAACCTCGGTATACATACATAGTCCATATAATTCTATATATGTAGATTATGATTATATTGTAGAGTTACTAGGGTTAGAGTACACAGCGTCAACGGGAAGCGAAGTGTATATTGATAAGATAGAGCATATAGATGCAGTAAAAAAACAATTAAAGAAAATGTATGGAGATAATGTGGAGATATATGATAATACTTCTAATTATCTCGATTCAGAATGTAAAGTCGTAGGATTGATGGGAAAAACATCAAAAATAATTTGCTGGATGATAATTATAATGGGTGAAATTATTTTGTTAATCGTTTTCTCGTTTTATACTATCCAATACCAAAAAGATACAGGACTTTTTATGGTACTCGGAAGGTCAAGAAAATGGTGTATAGGTAGATTTGCATTTATAGGAATGATATATGCAATTAGTGGATTACTTTTGGGTGCGCTATTATACTGTGTGCTTGGCGATTTAATATGTAGCATTATAAGTGGTATAGGTAAGAATGTCATAATTAATAGTACAGACAGAGCTATAGGTGGATATGATATACCAGGAATATTTCAAGGCTTTGAGGTACGTATAGAAATGAGTGCTTTTTTTACTCTGAAAAACATTATAATTCTATTAATAATTTCGTTGGTTAATTGGATTGCATTTATGGTACTGCCTGTTGTAACAACTGTTGAAGAAAATGCAAAGAAACTGTTAAATTCGAAGGGATAGTGGTAAATATGTTGGAAATGATTAATGTATCGTATGCATATAAATCAAAGAAGGAAATTGTGCATGTACTGGATAAAGTTACATACAGATTTGAAATAGGAGAAATGTATGGAATATTTGGTCCGTCAGGTTCAGGAAAGACAACGTGCTTATCGTTACTTGCCGGTTTAGAAAAACCGGATGAGGGGGAAATTTTGCTGGATGGAGAAAATATACAAAATATTGGTGGAAGAAAACTGCGCCAAAACAGTATATCATTGGTTTTTCAGGATTATCAGTTATTTGATTATATGACTTCCCTTGAAAATGTAATGGTTGCAGCCCAGATAAGCTTACCTGATGTACCCAAAAAAGAATTGATAAAAATGTGTAGAGACAGCCTTGTAATGGTTGGACTTGATGATAGTCAGATAACCCGAAAGGTTACGGAATTGTCAGGTGGACAGCAGCAAAGAGTTGCAATAGCGAGGGCGTTGATAACAGATGCAAAATATATTCTGGCAGATGAGCCTACAGGAAATCTGGATAAAGAAAATCGAAGAAAAATTGTCGAATTGTTACAGCAGATAGCTCATGAACAGGACAGATGTGTTATAGTAGTAACCCACTCGGATTATGTAAAGAAAAAATGTGATATTTGCTATGAAATGGGAGATGACGATGAGGAATAAATGGTGGCAGGCATGCAAAGAATTATTAGGGAGACCGGGACGGAATATACTAATTGCTGTTTGCATATTTGTACTGACACTATTTTGCGGAATTGCAACATTTCTAGATTCAGCAATAGAGAGCTTTTACAAATCTTTTGCAGATATGGCGGGATGTTGTGTTCTTGTTGAATTAGACGATTTTTCTACTTTAGATGATTGGAAAGATATTTTAGAATATGCAGATAATAATAAAAATGTTGTAGGATATAATAATGCATTTACAAGTGATATTATATGTGAAGCAGTAGATTTTGAAAATGTACCATATACAGAAAAACAAAGCGATTTTGAAAAAAATAAAATATATGTCAGTGGAAATATAAATACTTCTTACAATGAATATTTCAGTAGTGGTATTTTTAAAATTTCAAAAGGAAAATATCCGATGTCAGGTGATAAAGGGGCAATGATATCAGATAAGCTCGCTTCTGAAAATAACCTGTCAATTGGTAGTAATATATCTATACAGTATAAAAATAATACAATAAGTATTAAGGTGATTGGAATTTATACTGTAATAAATACGCCAAAGACGCAGGTAAGCGATGGCTACTATAAAGAAGTGGCTGACAGTATAATATTCACAGATTATAATTCGTATGTAGAATTAAACAATGAAGCAAGCTGTTATGGGATAAATTTTTTCAGCACAGACTATAAAAGTACATCACTTTTATATGATGATATGAGTAAAATGTTTCAAAATGTTCCGAATTCGGCAGTTGTCAATCAGGTTTTGAATGAGGAACTGCAAATGACAGATGTAATATCAATGTTAAAAAGTATGACAAGTGTGACGTTGAGCGTTATGTATATTGTATGTGTTGTGGTTATGTCGTTACTGACTGTTTTATGGCTTAAAGGACACTCAAAAATGATAGCAATATACAATACACTTGGACAGAGAAAATTTAGGACAATTCAAATTCTGTTATATGAGATTTTGATGATAACTGTTCCGGCACTTGTGGGTGCAGGAATATTGACATTGGGACTGCTTAATAGATTTTCTGTCAATATTTTTAAATACTTTGTTGAATTTTGTGAGATTTCAAATTTTCAAAAAAGCTTTTCACTTGATATATGGAACTTTGAAATGAATATCTGGCAATTTGTGTATAGAATCGGGCTTTTGGAAATTAGCGTTATTTTAATAACTATGATTGGAAGCTGTATTTATGCTAATAAGGGTTTGCGCACATTAAGGAATAATTAGGAGCGGTTATGTGGTATAATCTTTTTGATGTAATAAACATGTATAATATGATAGGAGCATATAATGGACAAAATTCTTGTTGTTGAGGATGATAAAACAGTATACAGTGGCATAAAAAAGCTTCTCGAATTGCAGCATTATAGTGTGGTAATTGCACAAAACGGTATGGAGGCTTTGGAAAAAATAGATGAATCGTTCAGCCTTGTAATAATGGATATAATGATGCCACAGTTGGACGGCATTGAAACTTGCAGGAGAATGCGTGAAAGACACAGCGTTCCGATATTGTTTTTATCAGCAAAATCGGAAGAACTGGATAAGCTGGAAGGGCTTGAAGTGGGCGGTGACGATTACATGACTAAGCCATTTTCGAACATGGAGCTTATTTCAAAGGTTAAAGCTCTTATCAGACGATATCGGGTATATGACAGTGGAAGTGCAAATCGCACAAACAAGGATGAATCTATAGAGACAGATGGACTTAAACTGTTTACGAATCGAAACAAGGTTGAGTTTAATGATAATGAGATAAAATTAACCGGAAAAGAATATGAGATACTAAAATTGCTGATGAAAAATCCGGACCGGATATATACGATTGAGATGATATACGAGATGGTGTGGGATGAGGTTTTTACATATAATGCAAAGAATACTGTTATGGTACATATTAAAAATCTAAGGAATAAGCTTATAAAAGCGTGTGGTGATGCATGCATACACACAGAATGGGGAAGAGGATACCGTTTTGAGAGATGATTTAAAGAGGGTAAAGAAAAAGCTGTCTTTGACATTTGCAATTGCGATTATAGGGACATGCGTTGTTTTTGGACTATTATATTATCTGGGAATTGATTTGTTGAGCTATTATATTGAAGCTGGATCTTCTATGATATACTATAATGAAAAGCCATATATAGACGAGTTTCAACAATATGTATCTGATAATGATATAAGTACTACAGATGTCGAGCAATATGATGAATGGATGGCGGATCATGATATTGCGTTTTATAGTGTTCAGGAAATGGGGAAGGTAATATACAATAAATCAAATGTAGATAAGCTTATATCTCCGGCTAAAAATATGTATGATTACCGATTTACAGGAAGCTATGAGCTGCCTGTCCAGTTCTCCGATATTGAGGCGGAAGTATTTATATATACAGGATTTACGGAAAAATATTATATTGCTTTTATGATTTTTGATGTGGGATTTTCTCTTATGCTGGGAATTGTATTTGTGTATCTACGCATCAGAAAAATTATAGCGGGCTATCAAACAGAGCTTGAAGCATCACAGGAACAGGAGAAAAAAGCGCGACAGGAAAAGGATGAACTGATGCGTAATATGGCTCATGACCTGCGTACGCCATTGACCGGTGTTATGACATATGTTGATGTAATGAAACTGGAGAACGAAGCATATGCCGAGAATATGAAAAATCTTAATTTTATAAGTGAAAAGGTATTGGATATCAGGACTCAGGTAGACAATCTGCTGGATTTTTCAATTGCCGGTTCACAAAGACCTATTGAATTGGATGCATCAATAGATGTTGAGTATATATTTGGAGATTACCTCTCAGATGTGTGTGCTCAGCTTATGAAAAGTAATTATGAGGTTGATGCAGAAGGAATAAGCTTTAAGCAGGTAAAGGTTGCTGTTAATATGGCATTTTTGACCAGAATATTTTCCAATCTGACGGATAATATATATAAATATGCGGACAATAAAAAGCCTGTTGTTATGAAAACAGCTTTTACGAAAAAAACATTTAGCGTTGAAATTGGCAATGGTGTATGTGACAATAAAACACTTCTTAAAAGTGCCGGGATAGGGCTTAAGAGCGTGGATGCGATGATGCAGCGCATGAATGGAAGCATGAGCTTTAAAAGGGAACATGGGAAGTTTTGGGTGAAGCTTGAGTTTCCGATTGTGTAGTGAATATTTTTTCATGAAAACCTCCATACTAAATAGAAAAGAAGTATGGAGGTTTTTATGAGCAGAAATATAGAAAATCATGATTCGGTGCTCTTGCTTCAGGATTGCATAGCTGGCTGTAAGATGGCACTTGAGAGCATGGACGATATAAGAGAACACACAGATGACAAGCAGCTTCGTGAGCTGATAGACAAGTACTATGATGAGCACACCGGGCTGTCAGTGGATTGCAGGGATATGCTTGACAAAGCAGGTGCAGATATTAAGGAACCGGGTGTGTTTGCAAAGATGGCTGCGAAGCTGCAGACAGCAATGAAGATGGCAGTGAATGATGATCAGTCCCAGGCAGCAAAACTACTGACGGAGGGCTGTAATATGGGCATAGAGACAATCAGCGGCAGTCTCAATGAATATCGCGATGCTGATTCAAAGAGTGTGGCAATTGCAGAGAGGCTCAGGACGCTTGAGGAAAAAATGGTGGGAGATCTGCAGCCACTATTATAAAAAATATAAAATAACGGCTGTTGTACCAAATCAGTACAACAGCCGTATTGACCTGTGGAGCGGCGGGCTGTCTGACCTCTATGTCAAAGCCGTCTGCTCCTTTATTATATCGTCATACATAATTGAGGATTTACAACAACAAAATACTTGAAAAATTCAGATAAATGTACTATATTTAATTATGTATCTTTAAGATTTATAAAAATTAATTGCTGCCGGATACACAAAAAAGTGCAGACAGCGGCACTGTTCAAAAGAATTTACAATAAATTTTAAAATAGCTCTTGACGGTTACGGCTCAACTGTGATATAGTATACAGGCTTGGAAATAGGTCTTTTTTTTATGCCTTTTTTTAAGGGTACAAACAACAAAGAATTTAAACGGAGGTGGAAGTCGTGCGTACAAAGATTACATTAGCGTGCACAGAATGTCAGCGTCGTAATTACAACATGACAAAGGACAAAAAAACTCATCCGGACAGAATGGAAACCAAGAAGTATTGTAGATTCTGCAGAACTCATACAATGCACAAGGAAACAAAATAGTCTAGGAACTGAGTGAAGGAGTACATTATGGGACAAAATGAAAAAGTCGAAAAGGCTCCAAAAACAAGCTGGTTTTCAGGTCTGAAAGCTGAATTTCAGAAGATTATCTGGCCTGAGAAGCAATCGGTCATCAGACAGACCGTTGCAGTGCTGGCGGTTTCAGTAGTTACCGGTCTTATTATTGCGCTTCTTGACTGGGGTATCCAGCAGGGCGTAGATTTCCTTATTGGTTTACATTTTTAAAACGGAGGCAAAGTGATTATGACAGAAGCGAACTGGTATGTAGTTCATACCTATTCAGGTTATGAAAACAAAGTCAAAGCTAATATTGACAAAACAATCGAAAACAGACATCTTGAGGACCAGATCCTTGAAGTACGTGTTCCGTTGGAGGACGTCACAGAGGTGAAGAACGGTGTTCGTAAACAGGTTTCCAAGAAGATGTTTCCAGGCTATGTTCTTATTCATATGATTATGAATGATGATACATGGTACGTTGTACGAAATACCAGAGGCGTAACTGGATTTGTAGGTCCGGGAAGCAAACCGGTTCCTCTCACAGAAGCCGAGATGAGACCTTTGGGTATTAAGACGGAAAACGTGGTAGTTGATTTTGCTGAGGGTGACATGATAGTCGTTATCGGCGGTGTCTGGAAGGATACAGTCGGTGTTATCACAGCTATGAATTATCACAAGCAGACAGTTACAATCAATGTAGAACTGTTCGGTCGCGAGACACCGGTAGAAGTAAGTTTCGCAGATGTTAAGAAAACAAATTAAGGAGGCAATTCCAAATGGCAAAGAAAGTAGAAGGATACATTAAATTGCAGATCCCTGCTGGAAAGGCAACTCCAGCTCCTCCAGTTGGACCTGCACTTGGACAGCACGGTGTAAACATCGTAGAGTTCACAAAGCAGTTTAATGCAAAGACAGCCGATCAGGGCGACTTAATTATCCCTGTAGTTATTACTGTATATGCAGACAGAAGTTTCAGTTTCATTACTAAGACTCCACCTGCTCCGGTATTAATCAAGAAAGCTTGCAAGATTCAGTCTGGTTCAGGCGAGCCAAACAAGAAGAAGGTTGCTAAGATCACAAAGGCACAGGTTCAGGAAATCGCTGAGCTTAAGATGCCTGACTTAAACGCAGCTTCACTTGAGTCTGCGATGAGCATGATCGCTGGTACAGCAAGATCAATGGGTGTTGAAGTGGTTGACTAACACTTAGCGAAGCCAACATACCCCTAAAATAGTTGCAAATTTATGCAACCCAAAATAATAACAAAGAAACGTAAATGTGGGAGGGCCCTCTCCCGATATTACCACCAGGAGGTTATTTTTTCATGAAAAGAGGAAAGAAGTATCAAGACGCTGTTAAGGCATTTGATAAGAAAGAGCAGTACGATGTTGCTGACGCTATCTCTATCGTAAAGAAAAATGCTACAGCTAAATTTGACGAGACAATCGAGCTTCATCTTAGAACAGGCTGCGACGGACGTCACGCAGAGCAGCAGATCCGTGGTGCGGTTGTATTACCACACGGAACAGGAAAAACAGTTAAGGTTTTAGTTTTCGCTAAGGGAACTAAGGTTGACGAGGCACAGGCAGCAGGAGCTGACTTCGTTGGTGGAGAGGAATTGATTCCAAAGATAGTTGCTTCACCTGACATGATGGGTGTTGTTGGTCGTTTAGGACGTGTCCTTGGACCAAAGGGCTTAATGCCAAACCCAAAGGCAGGAACAGTTACTATGGATGTAACAAAAGCTGTTAACGATATCAAAGCCGGTAAGATTGAGTACAGATTGGACAAGACAAACATTATCCATGTGCCAGTTGGAAAAGCATCTTTCACAGACGAGCAGTTAAACGACAACTTCCAGTCTCTTATGGGTGCAATTAATAAAGCAAAACCTGCTAGCTTAAAGGGTCAGTACATTAAGAGCGCAACTCTTACATCTACAATGGGACCTGGCGTTAAGTTAAACGTGGTTAAGATTACACAGTAAGATAGTTAAACAGTTACAGTAAAACAATTTACAAGACCTATCAAACGCCAAGCAAAAGTTTTGCGGAAAGTAATTGACATCCGTAATATAGTTTGATATAATTGCAATGCATATTGCCGAAGACAGTAGGTGCCGCAAGGCGTAAACGTAGAACCTACCGAGGGAATTTTCGAGATTTATCTTGAATTTTGACTTGTACCCTTCTGTCGACAGGCAGGAGGGTTTCTTTGATTAATAAATCAAATACCTCATGTCTTTTATGCGAAAATCTAAAAGGAGGTAAATGAATCGTGGCAAAGGTAGAACTTAAACAGCCAATCGTAGATGAGATTTCCGGTGTTATCAATGGTGCACAGTCAGTAGTAGTTGTTGATTACTTAGGACTCACAGTAGCAGAGGATACTCAGTTACGTAAACAGTTAAGAGAAGCCGGTGTAACTTACAAGGTATACAAGAATACTTTAGTAAACCGTGCAATCCAGGGAACAGAGTTCGAGGGATTAAAGGATGTCCTTGAAGGACCAAGCGCATTCGCTGTATCAACAGAGGATGCAACAGCACCAGCTAGAATCTTAGCTAAGTTCGCTAAAACAGCTCCGGCTTTAGAGATTAAAGCAGGTGTAGTTGAGGGAACATTTTATGATGCTGAGGGTATGAAGGCAATCTCCGCTGTACCTAGCAGAGATGAGCTTCTTGGAAAATTACTTGGAAGCATTCAGTCACCTATCACAAATCTTGCTCGTGTACTCAATCAGATCGCAGAGCAGGGTGGCGCTGCAGATGCAGCCGTAGAGGCAGCACCAGCAGAGGATGCTGCAGAGGAAGCTCCAGCAGCAGAATAATTCAAATATTATATTTGAACCTTATTATCATAATTAAATTTTTAAATGGAGGAAATTATAATGGCAAAGTTAACAACAGCAGAGTTTATTGATGCTATCAAAGAGTTAAGCGTATTAGAGTTAAATGATTTAGTAAAAGCTTGTGAAGAAGAGTTCGGTGTTTCTGCAGCAGCAGGTGTTGTAGTTGCAGCAGCAGGAGCTGACGGAGCAGCAGCTGAGGAGAAGACTGAGTTCGACGTAGAGCTTACAGAGGTTGGACCAAACAAGGTTAAGGTTATCAAGGTTGTTCGTGAGATCACAGGTCTTGGACTTAA
>OCHK01001255.1_pt1 | contig 20532 bp, 17 predicted proteins | sample 1538551 | NCBI WGS metagenome assembly OCHK01 (sample SAMN04571707, study PRJEB22368) | human gut metagenome | biome: human gut; material: stool | host: Homo sapiens | place: Luxembourg | collected 2012-08-31
GTAGACTTTTTTCTTTTTATCCCGCTACTTCAGACACACTTTTTGCAACAATATCAATGAACGTGAAACACATACCTGAATTAAACGCCAAATTCCAGAACTCATCAAACTTTACTACATTGTTGAGCTGTGGTATCTATTGAAAGGGGAACGAATACACATAAGAAGGAATACCAAAATATGGCAAATGACTCATGTTATAAATTGGTTCACTACTTTTGCCCTATGAAATCACCCGTTGCAAAGATATTCAAAAACATATGACGTCTAATTATTATCTTCCCTAGGAAAAGAGGAGGTTGCATCTTCTCCATATTCTATTGCTGCAAGTCTATTAACTTGTGCAATTCTTTCCATTGTTTGTCGTATATGGTTAACCATATCTTGAGATTGTGTTTTTTGTTGAACACACTCTAAAATTTCATCTTGTGCTTCCATGTAGGCTTGATTTATCTCGTTGATCCATTGAGATTGAGACCGTATATGTTCGTGTATTTGCGAAAATAGATATTCATATTCTCTTTTTAATTTATGAGGAATAGAATCTAAAGAATCTATAATTTTATCTTCACATGAAACAAACCCTCCTAAATTACGGATATGGTTAACCTTTTGATTATATTCTCTTAACTCTTCGTCGAGATTCTTTTTTCGCTGTTCCATCTCAGAACAAAGCTCTTTAAACTTCTTTACTTTTTTCATAACTTCAAATTTATTTAATACTTTAATTTCATATCCCAGCTATATACCCACTTGTTAAGTGCCTTTATGTTTTTTTCGTCAGTTAAAAAATCTCCATTTATAGTTTGCATATACACAGGTGTGTTAGGTTGGTATTCATCAAAGAAATGATATGCAAACTCGTATGGCATTAAAGGTGTAGGAATAAAACAACAAAAGTGATGTTTTCTAGCTGTTTTATATTGACATGTGAATATTATAAAGAATCCACGATGTCTATTATCATTAGATAAATATATTCCATCTTGCATATTTATGGGCTGCTTGGCCCATAAATCAGGTATAATATATCTACTGGGATTTTTTATCTGTTCTCTGATTCTATCATAATGATTATCAAGCAAAAAAGAATATCCAAAGTGAGAAAATAGAATGATATAAGCATTTTTTAGAATAGCCGTTGATGCTTTTTTCATATCAATATCTACTCTTTGATTTTTTATATCTATAACATCCCCCTTTTTGATATTGTTTATATGTTCTTGTAGCCATTGTGGATTATTAATTTTTTGAGGTAGAATTACTTTCAATTCTTTATTGATGCCGACTTCTAATATTGCATTTATCTTTTTACCATTATCTGGTATTACTATACGTCGAGTAGAACCTTCTATAAAATCAATTTCATCTAATCGTTTTAGAAAATTTACAAGATGAATATCGACATCGTACCCACACGAATTGTTACAATCTTTACAAGTTATAGCTATCTTGTGTCCACCTAAAGAATCTTGTGGAGCATCTTCTAATGACAAGGCAGAAATCTGTTCTTTAGAGAATTTTCGCAAACAAATGGGACAAATATAATCGTTATCTATCTCTGTTAAAATATTCGCATTGTGCAATAATTCAATATGCGTAATATATTTGTTATATAATGGTTTTATTTGAGGCATATTCTTTTTATTAAGAAAGATTTAAGCATAAAGTTACAATAGAAAATGTTTCCAATGATCTAGGCATAATGTCTGTATGCAATGTTATTTCTCCTCGTTTTTGCCATTATTGAACGAGAACAAAAGTTGCGGTTTCATTCTGAGACTATTGATCTTTTAGCTATGTATAAAAATCCGCGTTGATAATTGTTTCAATTTTTCGAATTGTTTCTAAGAATTTCGTAGTTGTTAATTCGCATTCCCATATAGTAAGCACTTTCCATCCTGCTTGTTGAAGCTTTAATACAGACTCTTTATCCCTGTGTTGATTGTTTCGAATTTTCGACATCCAATAATCTGTATTTGTTTTAGGGATAATAAAATGTCGGCATCCTTCGTGACCATGCCAAAAACAGCCATTAATAAATATGGCTGTTTTATATTTGGGGAGAACAATGTCTGGTTTGCCAGGCAGTTTGCTGACATTTATTCGATAGCGAAAACCTTTCTTAAACAATTCCTTTCTAACAAGAATCTCAGGTTTGGTATTCTTGGAGTGAATGTTTGACATGCAGTGGTGACGCTGCTCTTTGGTTAAAGTATCTGGCATAGCTGGCACATTTAATTTGGAATTTGAGCTTTAGGTAAAGATAATAATTTTTTTACCGGAATTACGTGTTGAAATATATTAATAAATATTAATGATATACAAATGTTGCGAACAGACTGTGTGTATTTGTATTATCTGCATATCAGCTTGTTTATTTGTTAAGGAAAAACTTATATCTTTGTAATTAATCTATTGTGGCGTGATAATATAAGAAGGCAGCTGGTGAATTAAAATTTTGTGGGAAATTAATAGCAAGATGAAAAAAGTTAATGACGAATTGATTGGAATTGACCTTTTTGCAGGTGCCGGAGGTTTGAGTTTGGGGGCGGAAATGGCTGGTATCTCAGTGCAATATGCCGTAGAAGCGGATACTTATGCCGCTGCTTCATATAGCAGAAATTTTAAGAATGCCACTGTGTTCTGTGAAGATATCCGCAAACTGTCAACTGAAGGATTGAAGTCGAGACCTGTTTTTATAATAATGGGCGGGCCTCCTTGCCAAGGATTTTCGTTGTCGAATACAAAAACTAGAGATATGTCCAATCCTAACAATAGGATGTTTGAAGAGTTTTTGCGTTTTGTCAAGGATATCGGACCTACTTGGTTTGTATTTGAGAATGTTTATGGGCTTACAAAATTTAAGGACGGAGAAGAAAATATTCAAGATCATATAGAGAACTGTTTTGAGTCTATTGGCTATACGGTTAATTCAAAGATACTGTATGCTTCAGATTATGGTGTGCCTCAGCGTCGAAACAGACTGTTTATTGTAGGGAATAAAAATGGAATAAAGTTTGATTTCCCGGAAAAATTTGATTATTCAGTTTCTGTTGATGAGGCAATTAGCGATTTACCTGTTCTCAAGAACGGTGAAATACAATTGGAAGGTGAATATACAGTACCTTTTGAGCAGGCCACTCAGTATGAGCAACTGATGAGAGAGAAATCGCAAGCGCCAACTCAGAATATTGTATCTCGCAATAAAGATTATGTGATTGAACGCTATAAATACATTGGACAGGGAGAAAACTGGTCAGCTATTCCAGATTCTCTGATGGGCAACTATGCAGACAAGAAGCGTTGTCATAGCGGTATATATAAACGGTTGATTGGTAGCAAGCCGTCTGTTGTTATTTCAAATTATAGGAAGAGCATGCTTATTCATCCTCATCAGGATAGAGGCTTATCTGTTCGAGAAGCAGCTCGTCTGCAAAGCTTTCCAGATCATTTTGTGTTTGAGGGGCCGATCTCACGAGTGCAGCAGCAGATTGGCAATGCAGTCCCGCCATTGCTGGCTAAGGCTGTCATGGAAAAAATATTAACATATTAGAATTGGGGCTTATGAGCATCTACAAAGAGAATATTCCTAAAGCAGACATGCTTATGGGGTCTATGCGTTCAATGGGCTATTCTTTTGAATCGGCTATTGCTGATGTCATTGACAACAGTATTAGTGCCGGATGCTCATATATTTCATTATTTTTCCCGACAGATCCATTTCAGAAACAAGCCGTGGGAATTCTTGACGACGGTTGCGGATTGTCTCGAGAAGAGCTTTTTGAGGCTATGTGCTACGGAAGTTCAGCTGCCGAGGCTACTCGCTCAGAGAGTGACTTAGGCAGATTCGGTTTGGGACTCAAAGCGGCATCATTATCGCAATGCCGTGTATTGACGGTCGTGAGCATTCAGGATGGTGAAGTTTGTGCTTATTCGTGGGATTATAATTATATTCTTGAGCATAAGAAATGGCTGGTAAAGGAACTTGCAGATGAAGAAATATCATGTTTGCCATACATACAGGCTTTGCTGGAAATCGGTGAGACAAAAGGTAGCGGAACACTTGTGATATGGGAAGATTTTGATGTGCTGGAAAAGTCTAATAACGGTCAAGTGTTTAGTACTCTTCGAGAGTTGAGTGATAAAGTCCAAGACCATATAGCGCTTATTTTTCATCGTTATATTTCGGCAAAGAAGATAGCCGTCTGGATAAATAATGCAAAAGTAAAAGCTCAGGATCCTTTTTTGGAGGGGAATGCCAAAACTACGACAAAAAAAGAGCGAACTATTGCACTTCGTGACAGTCAGGGAGTTGAGCGACAGATAAAAATACGTCCATATGTGCTGCCTTTTGCCTCAGATTTGACAGAAAAGGATAAAAAACTTCTGGGCGGAATAGAGAATCTCAGGACAAGACAGGGCTTCTATATTTATAGAAATCAGCGGTTGATTATTTACGGAACATGGTTCGGGCTAAAACGGAGTGAATTGACAAAGAATGCCAGAATCAGGGTGGATATTCCAAATTCACTTGATGACATTTGGGGAATTGACATAAAGAAACAAAATGCATCAATACCCAAAGCAATTCAGAATCAGCTGAAGAAAACCGTTGAAGAGGCTATGGATATCTCCGTCAAGAAACAAACTCATCGCGGTCGAAAAGATAATGCCGAAGACAATATAAGCCATATATGGGATAGGATCCGAGGTCGGGATGATGCGTTTTATTATCAAATTAATCGTGAAAGTCCGCTGTATAAATATGTAATGGAGCGAATTCCGGATGATGTGTCTGATATTGTAGAAACATTGTTATCTGAAATCGAAAAAAGTATCCCGGTGCAAGACATATATGTGGACAGGTGCAATGATGCGATAATCGTTGAAGATAAGTCTAAGGATCTTGATGATGACTTCCAGTTGGGAGTGACGCTTATTGACAAGGCAATGAAATACGGGAAGGAACTCAATGAAGCTGTTGACACCATCATGCGGGCGGAACCCTGGTGTTCACATCCCCAATTGAGGGAAATGCTGATAAACTATTATACCCATGAAGATAAGCAGTGACGAATTCAATGATCTTATAATGGCTGTTATGCTTCGCATCAGGGCAGACAAGCGGAGCGGAAAAGCCATTAAGTACGAAGATATTGATTCATATATAGACAAAGGCCTGGAAGTCGTAGCAATAAAATTGTCTGCGGAGGACCGGCAGGAAGTTTTTCGTGCAATAGAAACCGAAGAAGCAATTAAACATACTCCGGGCAACTGCATATTCGATGATTATGACGATCCGCATAATTGGTACGAACATGCAGAAATTGAAGACGAACATTTCTGGCGGCTTTACAGCAAGTATTTGAGGGAAGAATCGTCATTGGATGACAAGAGCATAGAGCTTCTGGATAAAAAGACGCTTCCTGAGATTATGAATTGTCTGTGCAATCCTAAAGAAGAACATGAAGGTCGGCGTTTAATCCGCGGATTGGTTATCGGCGATGTTCAGTCTGGGAAAACGGCAACGTATTCCGGGTTGATCTGCAAAGCGGTTGACGCCGGTTATAAAGTCGTTATTTTGCTGGCTGGCATAACTGAGAATCTTAGACAGCAGACTCAAGAGCGCGTTGACCATGGGATTGTCGGGCTTGAAATCAAAAAGGATGCATTGACAAAAATCGAGAAGCCGAGACGAGTCGGTGTCGGCAAATATGACAAACAGCTGCTGGCATCTTCATATACAACTCAATCCTCAGACTTTGTCGGGCAGAAAGACAGTATTTTTGTGTCGCTGGAGTCGCAGCGTTCTGTTGTTTTGTTTGTTGTAAAGAAGAATGTTTCAGTTCTTACAAAATTATACAATTGGCTTAAAAATAATAATTACGACCATTTGGAGGCATGTGTCAATGCTCCTTTGCTGCTTATAGATGATGAGGCGGACAATGCATCTGTCAATACCAGCAAGGATGAAACTAATCCGACAAAAACAAATGCCATTATCAGGAAAATATGCAATCTGTTTAAAACGGCATCCTATGTTGGTTTTACAGCAACCCCCTTCGCTAATGTATTTATTGATCCGGACTCTGTGGATGAAATGAAAAATGCAGATTTGTTCCCGGAACATTTTATATATACATTGCCAACTCCGTCGACATATATCGGTGCAAAACAGATATTTAACTCGGGTTCTAAATACTACCGAAATATAAGATATATCATTGATATTGACGAGCCGGATTACGGGGATGAATGTTGGCGGGATTGGGCTCGCACTCATGTTGACGAGTTGAATGCTGGCAAGTTCTATTATCGCCATCAAAAAGAATGGGACGGGATTCTCCCAGATTCATTGAGAGAAGCGGTCTATTGTTTCTTTATGGCGAATGTAATTCGGGACCTGCGCGGACAGAGTTCTGCTCCCAGGAGCATGCTGGTCAACATGTCCCGATATGTAAAGGTGCAGAATGTCATAAAGAATGAGATTGAGCGTATCTATAACGAGTTCAAGAGTATAGTTGAAAAAGATTTCAACAGCGATCCCCATAAAAATACGGCCCTGCCGTTGTATAATGAATTAAAACATTTATGGAATAAGCATTACAATTTTGTTGCAGATGTCTCATTTGAGAGAGTTGTTCGCAAAGAGAATCTGACCAAAGCAATTGAAGATATAAAAATATTGGTTGTCAATGGCCTGAAATCAAGCGGCAAGCTTGATTACAGGGGTAATCCGTCTTTGCGCGTTATTGCTGTCGGAGGACTGGCTTTGTCTCGAGGGTTGACCTTGGAGGGGCTGTTGACCAGTTATTTCTATCGGAATACTGCCACTTTTGATGTCTTAATGCAAATGGGGCGATGGTTCGGCTATAGAAAAGGATATGAAGATATCTTCCAAATATGGACGAGTGAAGAAAGCGCCTGCTGGTATGATGAAATTTCCCGAGCCTCTGAAGATTTGAAAGCGGATTTGAAGGAAATGTTTGCACAGCGGCTGACTCCCAAAGATTTCGGTATTAAAGTGCGCGACAATTGCCAGGAGTTGCAAATTACTGCCGGTAATAAGATGAGAACATCTTATAGTTTGGATATACAGGAATCTTATTATGGAAATATTTTTGAAACGCCGTATATTAGTCTGAATGTAGACCATAATACTTTGAACTTAAAGCAAGTAACTTGGCTGGCGGATGAATTGTACAAAAGAAGTTATTCCTTCAGCAAGTTTAAAAATAATACCTCTCTAATAGTCCGGGATGTTCCTAAAGATGTGGTTGCAACCTTTGTGAAGAACATAAAAAGTTCAAAGGTAAATCCGAACTTTAATACAGAATATATCTTGGATTTTATAATGGATGAGAACACCGTCGGATTGGATCTTTGGGATATTGTTTTCCAGAGCGGTGACTCAGACAAATGTTATGGGATCCCGCATATTGAATCCGTCAGATGTGCAGCGCGTACTGTCCATATTGAAAATAATGCCATTGCTGTCAGCTCAAGAAGAAAACTGTTGAGTACACAAGAAGGTGCATATGGATTGACTCAGGAACAACTAGACATTGTAAAGCGTGAGTGCAAAGCCATATGGCGAAAAGAAGGGAAAAATGAAAATCGAGATATTCCCAATAAAGCATATTTTGAACATTTGGCTGATCGCAAACCTTTGCTTATTATCGTACTTATTGAACCTGTAAAAACCGAAGGGAAAGACGAAAAGAAAAAGCTGTCGGAATATAGAGAGTCATTAGGAGATGATAAAATGGTTGCTTTTGCGATAGGATTCCCTGGTGTGCAAGGTGCTCAGAATGTAAAGCATTACAAAGCAAACAAGATATATTATCAGCAATTCATGCAGGATGAATCAGAAGACGTTGAATACGATGACACAGTACAATAGTAAGGACATATATGCCATTTTCTCAGAAGGATTCGAGTCTGGATTTTTCAAACGAGTGGGAACATCTCCCGAAATAGACACATATGTTGGCCGGGATGATAAAGGACGATATGCCTTTAAGTATAAAGGTCGATATATCCCGGCGAGAATTTTTGGTTCTGAAGTGATATCTGTTGAACAATATGAGGATTCAGATTCATATTCGTTAATGTTTTTGCTTGAGAAAGAGGAGCTTTTAGAGCGATTCTGCACCTTCTGCCAAGATCTTCTGTCTTCTGTGGACAATATTTCAGATCAAGCTGAAGGGTATAGAGCCGTATGCAATAGATATGCCTCATGGAAACGATTGTTCAAACCTAACCATGGAGACATGACAGAGCCGGAGATAATGGGTTTGATAGGTGAAATGCTGTTTCTGAAAAACGAAATGATTCCGGCGTATGGTGCAGATAAAGCGATAGAGAGCTGGACTGGACCGGAGAAAGCAAATAAAGATTTCTCAATCGATAGTGTATGGTATGAGGTAAAGGCGGTCAGTATAGGCAAAGGTTCTGTGCGTATATCATCTATAGAGCAGCTGGACAGCGATGTGGATGGTTATTTGGCTGTGTATAAACTTGAAAAGATGAGCCCTGGATATGCAGGCGTAAAGTTAAGTTCTTTGGCGGATGAAATTATGACATTGACAGACAATGATTTCTATAAGGAAATGTTCGCCAGAAAGTTGATGTCATACGGTTTTGACTGGTCAAGCGAATACGACAATTTTGTATATTCTCAAAGTTCATTTGCCAAATATCTTGTTTGTGACGGGTTCCCTCGTATCAGGCATGACAGTATAGCTTTGCCGATAGTGAAGGTACAGTATGAACTTCTCCTTTCAAATATAGAAGAGTATAAACAATTATAATAGCACAACAATGGATATAGGCGAATTTAGAATACAGTTTATGGAGCAGCTCCGTTTCGATGCTGAACACGAAGGAACGGAGCCTGAATCGCAGTTTATCAGCAAAGCCCTTGATCTGTTGGAGGAGATTGGGGAAGTTTCCGATCCCATGCCTATGTCCATAGAAATGAAGGGCAGGAGAGGGCGGATAATGGCTTTTGATGCTTATGCTTATGATGAAGCAGACGGGGCTCTGATTATGATTGCGAGTGATTTTATTAATGAGATTGACAATACGCCTACATTAACCAATACGCGCATTGATGAATTATTCCTGCACATGCGGAATTTTATCGAGGAGAGTGTTGAAGGCGATGTTTCTGCATATTGTGATGATTCTGATCCCGCTATCAATATCGCAAAAGAGATTAAGACAAAAGTCGGCAAAAGTATGCTTGCTACTGAAATACTTCGGTTTAAGTTCATTATACTGTCCAATGCAGTGCTTAGCAGACAAGTGAAGAACGTCAGTCGTGAAGAGTTTCTTGAACGGCCTGTTGAGTTAAATATATGGACGATAGAGCGTTTCCATCAAACTTATTCTACAAATTCCAGCGAAATCATTGAAATTGAGACAAAGGATTTTGGATGCGACGGGATTCAGTATCTTAAAGCAGATATTGGAGAAGATGCGAATTACGATGCCTATCTTGGCATTGTCCCCGGGGAGTTTTTGGCAAATATTTATTGCAAATACGGCAGCAAACTTTTGCAAGGAAACATCAGAGCTTTCCTGAGCGTAAGAGGCAAGGTCAACAAGGGAATACGTGAAACGATCATAAAGAATCCGGAGAATTTCTTTACATACAATAATGGAATAGCTGTAGTTGCCCGTACAATAGGTTTTTCAGAGGATAAATCTAAGATTATATATTTAAAAGATCCGCAAATTATCAACGGCGGTCAGACAACTGCATCACTTGCGAACGCAAAAATTAAAAAGGAAGTTAAGGATGGTGGCATGAATAATTTGTTTGTGCCGATGAAACTGACTGTGCTTAATGTTGATGATGATATGTCCGAGGAGGACATTGACCGATACAACAGTATTACTAAAACAATATCTCAGTGTGCGAACAGCCAGAATGCCGTATCTGAGGCTGATTTCTTCTCAAATCATCCTTTCCATGTCTTGATGGAGCAATTGTCTCGGAAAAAGATGGCGCCGCCTGTAAATGGGAACCCATATCAAACTATCTGGTTTTACGAACGTTCTAGAGGCAAATGGGAGCAGGAGCAAATGCAGCTAAGCCCTGCTGCCCGATCAAAGTTCTGCGAAAAACACCCCAAAAATCAAGTCATTAAGAAAGAAAAGCTGGCTAAGTGTCTTAATGCATTTGCCATGAATCCGCATGAGGTTTGTCAGAGTTCGGCAATTAATTTCTCTCACTTTGCTAAGACTATAAACAATCTTTATGAAACATCCAAAGAGAGTATTAATGAGGTGTTTTTCTCAAAGTGTGTTTGTTCTGTAATTATTTTTGATTCCCTGGACCGTCGCATTAATAAGGCAGACTGGTACCCGACTGGCGGTAATAAGGCTCAGATAATTCCGTATGCAATTGCAAAGATGATGTCTATGATTCCAAAAGACCTGGACCTCGATTGGAAGCTAATCTGGCAAAAGCAGGAAATGTATCCTGCCTTGGAAAAGGAGTTAATGAATTTGGCACATATTATTCATGAGTTCTTTGAGAAGGAGGCGCAAGGAGGTTTGGTTAGAAGTTTGGCCCGCCGCGCAGATACCTGGAATAAATGCAAGAATCTGCCGTTGTCTCTATCCGAAGAATTTAGGTCGACATTAATTCCAAAGTATGAGATGAAGCAGGAGGAAGCTGCTGCGAAGAAGGAGCGCAAATTCAGCCAGGCGATCGACATTTCTGTGGAGGTATTTAAATTGGGAGCTGAATATTGGAAGAGGGTATATAACGATTTGTCAAAAGAAAATATATTATCATATGGCGATGTCGCATTTATCGGTAGTATCGCAGAGTATATAAAACGGAACTCACTGCCGTCTGCGGCACAATGTAAGAGATTAATTAAGATCGTAGAAAAAGCTGAAGACAAAGGATACATTATGCCATAGTTGATCCAGCTCCAATTAAAATTATGGAATGTTCTCTTTTATAAATTTACCAGATTTATAAAGTAATTTTTCCCCCCCCCATATCCGGCAAGACCGGCGGACTATTAGCGGTCGCACGAGGCGGCCGCTTTTTGTGTGCCTGTTTCATGACTTTATCGTCTTAATCCTGTTCTCGGTTTCTTGCCCAATAGGAGGGTAGCAGCACGTGCACAGCGGCGGGCCCATTGCAGGTCGTCATCGTCCTTGTCCCGCCAGGGAAGATCGCTCTGCGAACCTCCGCCACCACCTCCGGCAGATACGGCTGGCGTATCAAGCATACCAACAAAAATAGCTACGGCTATGTCGGTCAGCTCGCTGCTGTTGGCAACCTCCCGATAGTCGAACTCATCGTTGAAATAGTCAAGCACCCGCTCCGGAATATAGAAACGCTGTTCCCTCCCGCTATTGGAAGAAAGCGTGTAGGACACCGAGCCGGAACGATAGTGAGTATAGTCCATATCGGCTGCCGGTCTTTGAACAGGTTCCGGCCTATGGATTTGAGAAGTATTGACCTGAGCGGCAAGCCTCTCCCGGTAGTGTAGCTTTTGCCAGGTTCGGGGGAGTTTCGACATCATCAGGTTACGTGCTACTCCCAGTTCGGAAGCCTTGTATTTGGTATTTCCTTTGAGGATCGCATATCCACGGAGAACATCTTTCTTGTCTTTCCGTTCATATACGGAATAGCCTCTCCGGGCAAGTGCCTTCTTGTATTCTTCCCATGACCACGATGGCATGGTTCTCAATACCTCCATACACTCTCTGCTTACTTCCGGAATGTTGCGACTTCGGATTTCTTCCGCAGTCTTCCAGCCACGTTTCACTGCAACTCGCTCGGCTGCACGTTGCGCCCGAAGATGAATGTTATGGTCATTGTTGATGTTCCCGTTTTCATCAAAACGGCAAATTGCGGCATGGAGATGGGGAACTTTACCTTTGGATTCCATGTGCAGGTAAACCGTGTATTTGCTGTTGGCCAGATTGGTCGGGCAGGAACGGACTTTCCCGTCCTTGCCGGTAATCACTTGTTTGTCGAACTCTTCGGCGAACTCGTGCCATAGCTTTTGCCAGTCCTCAATGTCATAGAAAGTGGTATGCTCAGGCGATGGACTCAACTCTATTCTGATAATGGAATTCTTTATCGGCCGATGCTGGGAGAGGGTCAACTGCATGGAGTTCCATATTCCCATAGCGTCCAGATCAGGGGGCAGCAGATTGTCCAATACCCGATATATTTTTTCCGGATGCTTCTTGTGTCTTGATTCGCCAGTAATATAACGAAGGTCATTGATGCCGTAAGATATGGCTTTGGCTTTTGCAATCATTTTTCTTCTTCTGATTTTGGGGTTGACGGGATTCGGTTCTGCTCACGGACGGCCGTCAGGAAGTCGCTGACCGCCTCGGCGATGGGCCGGAGCTTATGGAACCACCCGGCCATGAAGGGGATCTGGTTGAACAGGGTGAGCCGCTGACTTGTGGACATTCCTTGAAGCGCTGAGGTGTACCTGACCAGGTCGGAGCGACAACCGTCCAGTTCCTGCAGCAGGGCGGCCTCCTCACGGGTGAGCCTTGCCCGAGGTGTGTAGCCGTATGCCCGTGCCAGCAGGTAGTCGCTAACGGTCATGCCGCATTGCTGGGCCCGCGCCTGAATCTCTTCTTTCTGTTGGGGCGTTACCTTGGCCCCGATGAATACCGTTCTCTTCACGTCGGAAGCAGTGTTTTGTTCTATCGTTTCGTGTTTCATGAAAATCATCTGTTAGAATGGGTTTAGGTGCGAGCCTGCGAGCAGCGCACCGGCAACAAATGGAAGCCGGCAAGAGCGCCAATGTACAACCGCAACGCAGTGAGGTTATACCTTGGCATATCTTGCAACACTTCGTGTCGGGCTTTGGACAGCGCCCCGCACCGGATATACAAGGGTGATTGGCAACTGTATCGGCAGCGGAGGAGGGCGCCGTTCCAGTTTCCTGAAACAGAGGGAGCGGGGAAACAGCCCCTGTGCTCCGGCAGTTCTGCTTTATTCTATTATATACTCCCCGGCAATAAAGTAAAGTCGGAATCAAATCCGGAGGTCGGGGTTGAGCCGGTAGGCATTTCCCTCCCGTATGACCATCTGCTGCTCCCGGAGGAAAGCCGCAACCTTGGTTGCATGGTTGCCCCCGAACTTTACGCCCTGCAGTTCATAGCCCTCTTTCAGCCGTTCCTGATACTCGCGGTAGCTGCCGATGCTGCCCTCCGCAAAAACGGCATCCAACGCCGCGCGGTGTACATCCTCGGGAATGTCGCGTGCCGGGTCGAACGGTCCCTTGGCTGGACGCCCCGCGCCCCGCTTCCGCAGCTGGTAGGGCTCCACCAGTTCGGGCAGCGTTTCGCTGTTGATGCGGAAGGCGAAGGGCTCGAACTCGCGGTCACGGATATGAATTGCCTCCACCACGCTGATCGACCGCTCCTCCTTGTCCACTTCAATCTGCATGACGGTCTCGGCCTTGTTGTTGAGTTCCGTGCCGATGTGGCCGCGGGCATTTTCATCATTCTTGTTCTGGTGCAGGATGGTGTGGATGTGGATCTGCCGGTCGTCGGTCCACTGCATGAAACGGGAGATGATGTCGGTCGCCTCCTTGGGCGAGTTGATATCGTAGAGCAGGTCGCGGATGCCATCTATAATCACCAGACCGAGGTGGGGAATGGTGCCGATGGCATGGTCGACTATGGCCAGCCGCATGTCGGGCGGGAATTTGCGCAGCGTCAGCATCACCAGGTTGTCGGGATCCTGCTCTTCGGGCAGTCCCGCCAGCCGCAGGATGCGCCGCAGTACCTGCTGGCAGTGGGGGCGCCCCTGCTCGGTGTCGATGTAGAGGATACCCCGCTTCTCCTCGGGGAAGGAGGCTCGGTAGTGGAGCACCGTGCCGTTCGTCAGGGCCGCCGCGGTGAGGGCCGCGACGTTGAATGTCTTCTTGCTTTTGGCCTTCCCGATCGAGGCGCTGAAGTTGCCCAGCGTCCCGATCACGGAGCCGTCCACCCGCAGCACGGCGGGCGACTGCTCGCAGGCGTCCGCTGCCCGCACGGCCGACTCCTCGATGCAGAGGGTCAATTCCTCTGGTGTTGGCGTATGGTTGTCTGTCGTTTCCATCGCCTACCAGTTTTGGAGGTTGGGTTTGCGGCGGTGCGAGGCGATCAGGGCCTCGTTCTCCTCCTCGAAACTTTGCGCGGGCGGGGTTTTGCGGGACGATTCCAGCCACTTGTCCAGCTCGTCCCGATAGATGTAGAGGTGCTTGCCCTGTTTGATGACGGGGATGTTGTCCTTCTTGACCTTGTAGTAGAAAGTTGAAAGGGGCATCCGGAGGTATTCGCACGCCTCTTGCACCGTCATCGGGACGTGCGTGTTCTCCTGGGGTACGCTCTGCCGCGAGATGTTCTCCGAGAGCAGGTTCTCCATGCTTGCGATCCGATCGCACAGCTCGCCGACCACCGTCGGCAGGTCGTTGAATGTAAGTTGGTCTTTTGCCATGTCGTTATTGTTTTTAAGGGATTCAACATGGTGCAAACCAACGGAATGAATTCACGCAGACCAATGCTGACGGGAATCATTTTTTCATCAGCAGGGGTTCATTTTTCCGATGGACGCCGATCAGCTCCAGATGGAAGCGGAAATCGCCCTCGTCGGGGATGTCGATTGGAATATGGCTCGGGACTGCGACACGCAGGTTGCGCTGCAGGTATTCGACGGTGGCGTTGTTGAGTTCGAGGGGGAACGACAGTTTGATGAACCGGGCCCGCTCTTCGAGCGAGATGTGGAGCCGTTCGCCGATGTTCCATGCCAGGTGGCGCAGTTCCGGCGACCGCAACGGGCGATCCGGGTTGGAGCGCAGCGGCAGGCAGGAGTCCGGCCGGCCGCAGGCTATCTGCTCGATGTTGGTGAGGAGCGTGTCGAGGGCCTTCTGCGACAGGAAGGGCGCGGTTGCAACGGTCACATATTCACGGATGGCCTCCATAAGTTCGGCGTGGCGTCGGGCCTCCTGCTGTTTCATCTCTTCCAGCAATTGGTTGTATCTTTCCATATAGGGATCGCGGTGCGGTCCGGCGGTGATTCCCGCTTCTACATCGGTAGCTTCCTTGACGGGCTCGATTCCTATTGTCTCAGCGCGGTTCTCGGCCTGCTCGGTGATGGCAGCCCGGGTACGTTCTGTTTTGGCAGCCTCCAACTTCTGCCGATTGGCGGAAGGAAAGAGCGAGTATTGTATAAGCCAACGGTAGAAGTACCGTTGCAACACACCGCACAAAACGATTGATACCACAAGTATAATGATGACGGGCGTTGTCACGGGCGTGATGTTGATGCCGTGGCATAGGTAAAGATAATTGTCGACAGCGGTAAAGATGACCGCCGCGAGGGTTAGAACCAGACTTATTCTTTTGGCCCGTTTTTGGAGTGTATTAGCCATATCCGCAACTGTTTGTAATCGTTACGGAGGTGAAGTTATAATCCAAATTCCGAATAGTCACAAAACAAAGTATGATAGTTATTTGATATCATAGTAACTATCATACTTTAACAATCAAACCCGGCCGAAAACCGCTCGTCACTTCTTTCGCATCAGGGTGATTTTTTTGCTGGCTTCCCGTTTGTTGGCATCCACTACCTTGATATACCGCTGGGTGGTCGTAATACTTTTGTGCGCCATGATGCTCTGGATGGTGCGGATGTCTGTCCCGGCCGCCGCCTGCAGCGTCGCGAAGGTTCTGCGATAGGAGTGGAAGGAGATGTTCTTGGTGATACCCGCCGAGCGGATCCACTCCTTCATGTAGGTCTGGGTCCAGCAGCGCTGCAATCCCTTGAAGACCATTCCCCGCTTGTCGGGGCTGTAGCCGATCAGATCCAGCGCCTCCTCACTGATGGGGATGATGTCCTCGGCGCGGTTCTTTTGGGTGACGATGTGTACGCACTTGCCGCCGGCCGAGTAGTCCACGATGTCCTCCCAACAGAGGGCGAGGATGTCGCTGATGCGCAGGCTGGTCATGCAGGAGAAGAGCGATGCCGTCTTCAGCACGGGCTTCTTGCAAGGTGTCTCGGCCAGCTTGTAGAGTTCTTCTACTGAAAGATAATCCTTGACCACATCCTCCGTTTCAATCTTGTCCAGGAAATCATTGACATTGGTCTTTATCAGCCCGTTACGGTAGAGGATTTTCAGGAGCCCCCTGAATGTAGACCAATATCCCGATGCGGAGTTTCGTGTGATACGTCCCTTGCGCTTGAGCTTGTTGGCCGTCAGCAGGTATTCGCGAAACTTGTTGCAGAGGTCTATGTCGATCTCCTCGAAGGTGCACTTGCCGTGTACGAAGTTGCGGAAGTGGAGGTAGACGAACTCCCACTTTGGGTCATGTTTACGGAGCTGACTGCGAAAATACTCCAGAAAATCTGCCTTGAGCTTGTACTTGTCGAAGAAGTCGTAGCGCTCGTTGACCACCGACTCGAAGCGGCGGCAGCGGATCGCCTCGGCCTTCTCGGTCATCACCTCGTTGAAGTTCTGCTCCCGTTTGTTCTTCGGGTCGGCATAGAGGTAGATGCCCAGCGTTTCGTGGCGGATCACCTTCATGGTCTCCTTGTCCCGGTAGCCGGGATAATAATCCAGGTAGAAAGACAACATCCGTCCCTTGAGCGGGCGGGTTCTCAGTGTTACGGTTTTACATTCGTGCATAACATGAAAATTTTATGGTTAATACTGATTTTACGGCAAATGTTGGGAATGAAAACATGCAGACCAGCGTCAGCGACATATCATTTTGCATCATTTCCTGCGGACTGGAATCGGGGCTACTTTTTGACTCCCATCACGCGGTCGAACTCCACTTTCAGGAAGCGGACGAAGCGCCCGTTCTTCTCGCGGGGGATCTGGTGGAACTGCAACACGCCGTACACCGCGTCGCGCGAGAGGTGGAACCGTTCCATCGCCTCCTTGACGGTGTAGTATTCGGCCTTGCTTTCCTCCGCGCTGCTCTTCGAGAGGTCGAAGTGCAGCTTCGAGTAGTAGATCTGCCCGTGTTCCTTCTTCGATGGGATATTGTTGCGGTAGACGTGCGAGCGGATGGCGATGCGGGTCATGCCGTATCGCTCCTGAATCTCTTCGGGTGTGTACCACTCCGAGAGGTCGGAATCAACCTCATATTTGGCAAAGGCGGCGTCGATATGTTTCTTGCTGTAATAGTTGAACTGGCGGATACGTACCTTCGGGACCTTGTGCTGCCGCGTGTAGGTCCATACCCATTTGGCGTTGACCTTGTACTTTTGGGCAATCTCCTCGGCGGTATAGTATTCCGTTATCTTGAAGTCCTCCTTCGGGACCATCCGCTCATAGGGTTTGCTTTTGAGCATGAGCTCGATGTCGGCCCGCCGTATCAACGACATCTTCCCGCTGAGCCGCGATGCGCGGAGTTTCTCCTCCTTGACCAGTTTGTAGATGTACTGGCGGCTTACGCCCATCAAACGTGCCGCCTGCGAAAAAGTGAAGTATTCCTGCTTCTCCAGCGACGAGCGCAGTTCCAGCATCTCCTGCATGTGGCGCAGTTCCATCTTCCGCTCCATCATGCGGTGTTTGTAGCCCCGTTTTGAGCATTGCGGACTACAATAACAGGTCGTCGTTTTCTTGGCGATGAAGGGTTTCCCGCACCATTGACAAATCCTTTTTACCTCCATATTTTCTCTCTATTTTCCGTCGTTTTTCATAAATTCTAATTTCCCCAACTGTCCACACATGTAAACCATTGTCAACACACGTCAACTAATGCGTCACTGTGACATTTGGGCAAACCGTGAATTTCTGTCACGGTAGAAATACGTATGAAAAATATGGATAAAAACCGTTGCTTCCAAATATGGTCTTGAAAGTATATAAAAACAAAAGTCGCTGATATACAGCGACTTTATTCTAAATGGTTATGATTGGTTACGGTTGTTTAGAAGCCGTCATTTGCCGATGCAGAATTTCGAGAAGATGTTTTGCAGGATTTCGTCGGGGGCGATGGCACCGCGGCCCGTGATGGCGCCGAGGTGGGTGATGACCTGGCGGATTTCTTCGCTCAAAAGGTCGGTCGGAAGGCCGTGGGCGAGACCGTCGAGGGCTTGGCCGAGTGCTTCGCGGGCCGCCGAAAGCGCTTCGTAATGGCGGCTGTTCGAGACGACCGGATCGCCGTGGTAGAGCGCTTCGGTGTCGACGGACTCCCGTAGGGCGTCGCACAGGGCGTCGATACCCTCGCCGTGTTTGGCAGAAATCCCGACAACGCCTTCGGGAAGCCGCCATGCGGCCGGAGCCTTGTCGGTCTTGTTGACGACGGTCAGGAGTTTCTGCCCGGGACGGAGCGGAAAATCCGGGGCGGGAACCGGACCCGTGAGCGTCGAGGCGTCGACCATATGAATGACGATTCGCGCCCGTTCGATGCTCGACATCGTGCGCTGGATGCCCATTTGTTCGAGCCGGTCGTCGGTCGGGCGGATGCCGGCCGTGTCGAGGAACCGGAAAAGCACGCCGCCGATGTTGGCGCACTCCTCGATCACGTCGCGCGTGGTTCCGGCGATCTCCGAGACCATGGCCCGCTCCTCGTTCAGAAGTCGGTTGAGCAGCGTCGATTTGCCGACGTTCGGCGCTCCGGCGATGGCCACGGCGACGCCCTCCCGGATGGCGTTGCCCAGTGCGAACGAACTGCGCAGGCGGTCGATCTCCGCAGCGATGCGCTGCATCGTCGCGCGCAGCGCCGTACGGTCGGCGAACTCCACATCCTCCTCCGAGAAGTCGAGTTCCAGTTCCAGCAGCGAGGTGAGGTTCAGCAGTTTTTCGCGCAGCGATTCGAGCTCTTCGGAGTATCCGCCGCGCATCTGCGTCGAGGCCAGCGCGTGCGCGGCGCGTGACGACGAGGCGATCATGTCGGCCACGGCCTCGGCCTGCGAGAGGTCGAGTTTCCCGGCCAGGTAGGCGCGGATGGTGAATTCGCCCGGCTGGGCCATGCGTCCTCCCGCGGCGGTCAGCAGCCGGAGGATTTCCGAGACGATGTAGGAGGAGCCGTGGCACGAGATTTCGACCGAGTTTTCGCCCGTGTAGGAGTGCGGGGCGCGGAAAACGGCCGCCAGCACGTCGTCGATCACGCGGTCGCCCTCGGCTATCGTACCGTAATGCACCGTGTAGCCGTCTGCCTCGGCGAGCGGCCGCCGGCCCCGGAATATCCGGTCGCAGACGGCGAAGGCTTCTCCGCCGCTGATGCGGATGACGGCGATAGCCCCTCCGGCGGCGGTTGCAGGGGCGACGATGGTATCGTGATCGGTGTTCATTACCTGCCTTCGATGCGGAGCCGTTGTCCGATGCGGAGTTTGTGGGCGCTCTTGAGCTTGTTCCAGCGCATGATCTGCGCCGTGGTCACGCGGTAACGGCGGGCGATGGCCCCCAGCGTGTCGCCCTTTTTGACCACGTAGACCGATCCGCTGCGCTCCTGGCGTTTCTTGTCGATGTTCGCCGGGTTGATGTACTCCTTGAGGTACATCGAGTCTTTGGCTTGGATTTCAGGCTCGTGAGCGATGTATTGCATGACATACCGCTGCGGCAGGACCAGCGTGTAGGGCTTGGTCGTGGCCGGGATGATGTCGAGTTTGTACTGCGGATTGAGCTGGCGCAGGGTCTCGATCGGCAGGTCGATCGTCGAGGAGATCTGCCCCAGGTGCATCAGTTTGTTGATCCGGACGGTGTCCACCGAAAGGGGAATCGGAGCTTCGGTCGGCTCGATGCCGTGCTGGCGGTGGTAGGCGTAGGCGTACGACGCGCCGATGAAGGCCGGCACGTAGCCGCGCGTCTCGCGGGGCAGGTAGTCGTAAATCTCCCAGAAGTTCTTGCCTCCCGAGCGGGCGATCGCTTTGTTGACGTTGCCCGGGCCGCAGTTGTAGGCGGCGATGGCCAGCGACCAGTCGTTATAAATGGCGAAGAGGTCTTTCAGGTAGCGGCAGGCGGCCTGCGTGGCGCGGTAGGGGTCGCGGCGTTCGTCGACCAGCGAGTTGATTTCGAGGCCGTAGCTCTTGCCGGTCGTGGGCATGAACTGCCACAGCCCGACGGCGCCCATCGGCGACACCGCCGTGGGGGAGAGCGCCGATTCGATGATCGGCAGCGCGCGCAGCTCGACGGGAAGGCCTTCGCGGAGCAGCTCCTCCTCGATGATCGGGAAGTAGTACTGCGACATGCCGAGGATGCGGCTGATCGTGCCGTAGCGCGAGTTGGTGTAGCGGTTGATGTAGCCCTTTACGATGCTGTTGTAGGGGAACTGGATCGGCGACGCGAGGTCGAGCAACCGCCGGGAGTAGACCGAGTCGGGCGTGCTGTCGGCCACCTCGGTGGAGTCCTCCAGAATGTACTGTTTGAAAAATTCGCTGAACGCGTCCTGCCGCTGGCGTTCGCGCCATGCGGCCAGCAGCGAGTCGGTCTGTTCGGGGGAGAATCCCAGCGTCATGTCGTTGACGACGGGTTCTTCGGCCGGGGCGGGTTCCGGCTCGGGGACGGGAACCGGTTCGGCCTCGGGAAC
>OCHK01001256.1_pt1 | contig 20531 bp, 18 predicted proteins | sample 1538551 | NCBI WGS metagenome assembly OCHK01 (sample SAMN04571707, study PRJEB22368) | human gut metagenome | biome: human gut; material: stool | host: Homo sapiens | place: Luxembourg | collected 2012-08-31
CCCAACATTAGCATCCCCGGCATAATAACTGGAACCACCAGTAGCTGTTACTTCAATTTCAGACGCCGTTAAACTTTCAGCCAATCCGCCTAAAACATTGATGCCATAAGCGGCAGCGGCTCCGCCAAAATTGCTGTCGCCAGCGCCCATAATAGAACCTTTACAGCCTGTTCCGCTCCTGCCGCCAGTAGCTGTGACTGAAAGCTTCTTCACATTCGCCGTCAAGCTGCCGTCCGTATTCTGCAAACCAACGGCTATGGCCTCGCCGCCAGCTCCGCAAGCCTTTTCTGACCGCAGTATCTGATCAACACTGCTATCTATTGCTGTTATATTATCTCCGAAAGTTACATTGGCGCCACTGCCACCAGCACCACCGCTAGCCTGAACCGAAATCTCTTCATTTACAGTAATACTGCTGTTACCACCCCGGTTATCCACACCGACTGCCAGCGCCTCGCCGCCCTTACCGGCAGCAGCCTGTATTTCCCCTGCAGCTTTTATTGAGTTCAAATCAGTTATTTTTACATCCTGTAAAGCGCCTCCTGTAACGCCTTTTATCTCTATATCAATTCCACCAACAGTCAGTTCTGCCTCGCCGCCATTATTACTGATACCTGCTGCATAAATAGCGCCGCCAGCGCCGCCAAAACCGCTGATACAATTTTCGCCGGTACCGCCTTTGCCGCCAGCAGCACTACTTAAAGTAGTTTTTACGCTTATTGTACCTACCTTGCCGTCTGCCTTACCACTGGCAATATGGACGCCGACAATATCAGCCTTACCGCCCTTACCGCCATTGCCTCCCCCGATGCTGGCATCGCCAAGAGAACCGTCCCCGCCTGCACCTCCGCTTGCATAATTACTGCTCGATTTTATATCCTGCAAATCTAAATGGACGATACCGCCATCTACAGCAACACCATAAGCCAACACATTGCCGCCGTCACCGCCGGCTACGGCATGACCTAGTGACGCTGAAGTTGTTGCGCCAATACTATCGCCTTTAGAACTCGTCAAATCACTAACATCCACTGCGCCTGTCAGTTTGGCCGTTAACTCGCCGCCAGTGACCCTGATCCCATAAGCCTCGATATCACCGCCGGCAGCAAGCTTATTTACACCATCCTCTACACTCTTGAAGGAGTTTCCCATGCTCGCAGCAACTAAAACATTGATACTATTGCCGGTAAAAGCAACCTTCCCTCCATTGACCTGCAGCCCCGTTGCTGCTGCACCACTATGTTTAGCTGCGTTTATCTCTACCGGATCGTCAACACTTGGATTTACGAATTTTGATTCTGCTTTTACTGTTATATCAGCCGCTGTGATCGTCAGATCATGCTTGACCTCTATGCCATATGCCGCAGCAGCCCCGGAAACCTGAGCTGCCCCCTGATAAGCGCTGCCATTAACGCCGCCGTAGGAGGTAACTGATATATTGCCTACTTCAATATTGCTGAGACTTTCATCTACCGTTACCCTGGACACAGCGTCGCCGCCTTTAGCGCCTAACATTACTGTTGGTGAGTCTCTATCATCATTACCGCCCTTACCCCCGGTCGCTGTAACCTCAATAGCATCGTTGATAGTAGCCTCTGTGATCTTGCCGGTAAGCTCAACATTTTCACCATCGGTAACGGAACCAGATGAAGAGCCGGTGCCAGCTGCGCCGGTTTCAGTAAAAGGGCCAGTATTGCTATTGTTGGTAATGTTTTTTGTTGTCTCTGCGGCATAAACCTCGTTGACTACAATGTTGATACCACTGGAATAAACTATCGACATCGCCATTAAAGTATGGGCTATTTTCTTAGTTAAGCTCTTTTTACGAGACATTTGCATCCTTCTTTCTCAAATCCATCATTTTTATTCATATTTATCTTTTAGAAAATACTTTAATAAGGCTTCGTAATACGACGCTGATTCGGCATATTTGCCTTGCTTGTGCAGCAGCCGCGCCGTCATCATCACTGTCTGCACAGTCTTACCATCCTGCGGTTTCAAATCGCTCCACAGGGATTTTTTGACATACTGCCAGTACAGTTCTTTCGCATTGCTGTCTACATAATAAATATGCCAGGGCTTCACGTAATCGATATAATGCACGATCACTAATTCCAAATTCTCATTCAATGTCGTGTTGTTGATAACGATACCGTTGTACTTCTTCGGCAGCTCGGTAAACTCGCCGTCGATAACGCCGTTGAGCGCGTCCTGATCGCCCCAGAGGATCTTCGTGCCGCCGACCTGCTCCAGCCACTGAAACAGCTTCTGCGTCAGTTTTTGCTGCCGCCACTTAGTCAGATCCATCAGCAGCACGCCGGAATTGAAATAGCGGCCGTTTTTCAGACCGATACGGTCACAGCTGCGGTCCTCGCCGTAATCGCGCGCCGCTGCCAGCACCTTCCCCTGCAAGTCCAGCTGCCACAAGGGCAGGATATCGCCTTTGCAGATGATGTCCGCATCCATGTAGATAAGCCGCGTTACCGTTTCCGGCAGCATATCGGCAAACAGATAGCGGTAATACATCGCCTGCGTGATATGTCCCGGCGGTACGACGAAGGTCATGCCTTCGGTACTTGTGATCTGGTAAAAGCGCAGTGTCAGATTACGGTACAGCCTTTCCATCTGCAGTAATTTTTCCATATCCTCCTGCAGCAGCTCGTCGTAGACGATATGCACGATCAGATCATGCTCGATATTGTTATGCACCAATGAGGTGATGGTGATGCCGGCGAATTTGCCAAAATTCTTATCAATGCCGAAACCAAGATGTATTTGTTCGGGCACTTTACTCCTCCTCTCTTTGCCATTACAGCATTTTTATTTTTCCTGCTCTGCCTGCGTTACCGCCTCCCCGTTTTGCAGATTAAATATATATCCTCCGCAGCAACTGCTGCGGTTACAGCGTTTTACTTGTATGGCAGCCGCACATGCTGCAAAAGCTGCCGCACTTCCTCTAAGGTATAGGTTTCTGTAATTTCTTCCTGCTCAGACGCATCTTTTTTAGCCTGTTCTTTGCCCCAATCCAGTGCCGCCTGGGTATCCAAAAAAACTTGCAGCGGGCACTCCAGCACATTGGCGATCCGCAGCAGCAGCTTCAGGCTGACCTGCGTATGATTATGCTCTAAATTACTCAGATGGGTTTGACTGATACCAATGCGTTTTGCCATTTCCTGCTGGTTGAGCTGACAGGCAGTGCGTAGAAAACGGATATTGCCGCCGATACGCGTCAGGCATTTTTCATCGTACACCTTTACATCACCACTCCTGCACTCTTGAAAATATTGTTTTTCCTGTCACTTACATTGTTAAAAAACAGATTTTATTTATTAAAACTTCAAAAACATTTGTTAAGATAATATCCGCATTCATTATAGCACGTTTGTACCCCCCCGCAAGACATATAAGCAGATGTTTTCGCCGCAGCTTGGCTGCCTTATCCTCATACAAGCTTTACTTTTTACCTGCTTACAAGCTCAGGGTGATCGCGCAGATACTGCTCAGAAACTGAACCTCAATCCGGCATTGATCTGCCACTGTTTTTGGAAATCGCCGCCAAAAGAGCGTGCCACATCAAAATACAGGTCGTTGTTTGGGTTCAGACTGACGTTGCCGCCCACCTTCAGCTCATACCAGCTGCCGCTGTAATCCTTCTTCTCCTGCGCAGTTTCGCCGTTGGCCGCCGTTAGGCTGATGCCGCCGCTGCCGCCAAATTCATGCAAAGCTGAAGCCTGCAAATACACATTGCCCTGACGGAATTGTTTGCCTACAGCTATGCCCAACCGCCCTACGGCGCTGTTGATGCTGTCGTAGTCTACTCTGGTCCCGCCGGCAGTAGTATAGCTGTTGCCGTTGATATGCCCCAAAGTCATTTGCAGCTGCGGTTCAAGAAAACAACCGCTTTGCTGCTGCAGCCGCTTGCCGTATTCCAGGCTCAGCGAGCTGGCCCTGGTTTTATAGTCGGCCCTGTCGCTGCCAATACCGTAGGCCGTCAGCTCGCCTTTGATCTGTCCGTGTTTCAAAACAATATCCAGCTTATCGCCTGATTTTTCGTTGTATTTCGTACCATACAGAGCCAGGGAAGTCATATTGTTCTCACCGCTGCCGGCTGTATACCCGGTGCTGCCCGCAGTATATTCTATAGCCGCGCCGCCCAGCCACTTGCTGGTCTTATATTTAGCCGCATTGTCCTTACCGGCTTCCAAAAGCGCATCATAGCCCAGCTGATAAGTTTGATAATTATTTTTTAAGCCGCTGCCCTTTAATCTGCCGCCGCTTACACGGGCCCAGACACCTTGTTTTGACACGTCGGCGTGTACTTCTCCCAACCGTTCGTTCAGGCTGTCGTTATTGTGCACCCAGCCGGAATAGACAGCGTCACTGCTCTGCAGCAGCGTTGCCGCTGTTTCGGTAAGTTCTTCTGTTACGCTCCGCAGATACCAGTCTGTGCCTGAACCATTGCTTTCCGCTGCAACATCAGCAGTATAGGTATGCAGTCCACCAAAATAACCGCTGCCGCCCTCTAAATCTAAAGTGTTGCTGGCGTCACTGGCAATCAAAGCTTTGCCGCTGGCAGTACCATTGGCATCCTTAGCTATAATATTTTGGCTGCCTGCATTGGAACCGGAGCCGATAATCAGCTTATCCGCCTGATCGCTGCGCAGGTCAGAACCGATGACGATCGTCCCGCCGCTGCCGCTCAAGTTATCGGCCTGTAATTCCTGATGCCCTGCCTGCTGCTGCAGATCGATGCCGCCGCCGGCCCCCAGTACCAGATTTGTAATATGGCTGTCGCCTGTAACGTCCCATTTGGCTCCGTTAGCCAGCTCCAGATCAATGACGCCTGCATTATTGCCGCTGGTTGCTTGCTCTATGGTCGCCGTGCCCTTGTAATAGGAATCCTGCGTATCCAGCTTCAAGTGGATCTCACCGTTTTGGCAGGCCTTGATTGCTCCTGTCAGATAAACCTGACTGCCGCCGCTGCTATTGGCTAAGATTTTAGTAAGACTACTATTATCCTCACCCGTAGCATACAGGGCATAGCCGTCCGTCTGGTTGGCAAACACCAGCCCCTTTTGAAAATCTATTACTACCGGGATATAATTCCATTTATTTTCGCCGTAAACGCCATAAGTAACGCTGTCCTGCAGGCAGCCGGCATTGTTGATAATGACCTTATTTGCAAAAGCAGCGCTTTCCCTGCTAGTTTGGATACCGTAATTCTCGACAGGCGCCCTGCCGCTAACGCCTGCGTCTGTGTTGCCAAGATTGATATAGGTAGCCGTACCTCCGGCAAAGGTCTTGCCGGCACCATTGCTGATATTGATGCCGTAAGCCCCTGTTTTGCCAATAGCAGTGATAATATTATCACCGCCTGTCACTTGGGTTGGCGCTGAACCACTACCAACTAAATTCATGCCGTAAGCTTTATTGTTGTCAGATACAACGGTAATCGTCAGATCCTTTTCAAAGGTATTTGATCCATAACTTTCCTTAACGCCGTAGGCGATCCCATAAGTAGTCCCGGTGGCAGCAAGACTATGATCAATTACGCTGATCACGGTATTACCCTGGAATTTATTGGTGGCAGTAGACTCAAGACTGATTCCGCAGACCTCCGCATTTTGAGCCTGAGCGCCGGCAGTGACCATGATATTGGTGTTGCCGCCTACCGTCAACGCATTGGCCGCCGTACTGTTTATACGGATACCGCGGCTATGATATACAGACGATTCAGCAGTTATCGTCAGATCCTTGCCAAATGTTCCTGTAGCGTTGTTACCCAAATATATTCCCGAAGTTTCACTATTACCACGAACAGTGATCATGGTATTACCGCCTACAGCAGTACTTGCATCATTATAATTACTAATACCCGTTGCAGCACCTGCTTCTGAGATGGAGGTAAGCGTCAGATCCTTTTCAAAAGTATTTTTACTCGTGTTTTGCGCATAGATACCACGGGCAGTACTGGAGGCAGCAGTACCGATGGCATTAGCAGTAATAGCAGCAGTGCCTGCTGCTGTATTTTCTGCATCGCTAAGCGAATGTATGCCATAAGCATCACTTTGAGTCGCTTCAGCTATGATCATTAACTCATTAAAATTGCTTTTGCTGCCTTGCTGTGATTTGATGCCCCAGGCCGACTGACCTTTAACTGTAAGTAAAGCAGTACCAGTAACTGTAACTGACGCCGTTTTACCCGCCTTAGACTGATAGTTGATGCCGGTAGCACTACCTGCTGCCGAAACAGCAGTGATTTCTAAATTTCCAAAATTATTAGTACCGATGGTCTGAATACCGATCGCACCACTGCTGCCTCCAGCCGTCACATTCAGCTTCGCTGTACCGTTAACCGTATTGGTGCAAGCATCACTACCGGATATACCAAATGCCGCTCCTGCCGCAGAGGAGGAGTTGATCTCCAGATCCTGAAAACTGGCGCTGCTGGCTCCAGACAAACTTGACATACTGATACCGTAAGCATAGTGACTAGTGTTGCTGCTGGTGCATCTAACGCCGATCACTGTTTTGCCGGCCACTGTAAGCGTAGAGCCGTTGATATTCATCCCTTCGCTCTTACCTGTTCCGTTGGCTGCTGTGACCGTTAAATCTTTTTCGGCTGTCAATTCAGCGCCGCCGCTTAAACTGATAACCGTGCCTGCAGCGGAATTTGAAACCTCAGTATCTTCCGTTAATGTTCTCGTGCCCCCATTTAAAGTGATCCCATCAGTAATGACCTCCGCCGCCATGCCCTGACTGGCAACTGCTGCGGATAACAGGAGCGTCAGCCCAACTGTCTTGGCTAAACGTCTGTTATGCTTGCTTGATCTCTTCATCCCTATCCCCGCTTCCCTTAGCTGAACCCCCTGTATACTTTAATTTTCTTTAATTTATTCTTTCTTTTATTTCAAGTAGTTTAACTAATACATACAATTTATATACAGAGGTAATTATAAGTATTATAACATCTCTGTCCCCCCCCGCAAGACATTTACTTTAACTGTAAGTAAATGTTTAAGCTTGTCTTGCAACTCTTTACGTGGCCAGGCAGCAATAAAATTTTCTATACAGCTAAAAAGGCTGCCGCCTGATGCAGTTTTGACCCGTCTTACCCCAAAAAAGGCATAAAAAAAACGCCTACCAAAGTAGGCGGGGAACAACTGCTCATTTAACTATCAGTAAATAAAAATCTATTTGAAATTTTTTGACGAACAATCTATAATACAAAGTAGAGATAGCTGATTGTGGTAAGTTGGCTTTCCCGTGAATATTAAAATCAACAGGAAGCCGCTTAGCCGCAAGGTTATGCGACTTTTGTCGTTTATATTTTTATTCTACGCTGATTCTATTATTGAATTTGATAATAAAATTAAATGAAATACGGAAGTGATTTCTTATGAAGAAATTTATAACTATCACATTAGCGTTTATTATTGCTCTGGCTATTCCACTGGCAGCATATGCTACAACTTATATTGGCAACCGCAACAGTTGGAAGTTCCATTATCAGGGCTGCCGCTGGGAACGTAAAATGAATGAAAGTAACCGTATTTATTTTTCCAGCCGGCAGGAAGCTATTGATATGGGTATGGTTCCTTGCAAGGTTTGCCGTCCATAGATCGTAAAATACTTTCACTTGAAATTCTTTGACGAACAGTCTATAATACGAAGTAGAGATAGCTGATTGGGTAAGTCGGCTCTCCTCTCTAGAATTTTGAATTCGACAGGAAGCCGCTTAGCCGCAAGGTTATGCGGTTTTTGCTTTTACTTGACAAATGCGATATAATATTAGCAAAAGAGATAGCAAATGTTTAGTCGCGTTGGCTCATCTCGTAACAATGTAGACTTGAAGATGGGCCCGCATACTTATGTTGGGCTCATTTTCTTGCTATTTAAGGGCAAGAAAAATGGTAGCCACGAGGATACCAAACGCTATCATTAATGACAATGCCTGATATACGCTCATAGTCCCACCACCAATCCGTTACGGGACTGATAAGCCAACTCATTTGCTATCTCTTGCCCTAGTATAGCACTTTGCAATCAAGTTTACAAACTAAAGTTCGTTATTTTATTTTTATGCTTGCAATATATTATCACAAACAAATAAACACCTCTAAAGTAAGGTTTTTGCCCTGCTTTAGAGGTGTTTTGTTTTACAAAAACGGTCTTTTGCATTTTATTTGTGTAAACATAGCATAAAAACGCGATTTTGCTGCTCTTTTATAAGTGTAAGGGTTAATCACCCCGAACGATCAAGTTTCGGGCACGCTGTTTTACAGGCAGCTGCCCCAGACTGAAAGGAGGAGCAAATATGAGATTACAGAAAGCAGCAACACCTGTACTGACCGCAGCTAAGCTGCGGGATCTGACTGTCCTGGGACGCAACCGTATCGCACAGATCTATCTGCACTGGACGGCAGGACGTTACGGCGAGCTGTACGACGATTATCATTTTAATATTGACGCCGACGGCAGCATTTACCGTACCTGCGCATTGCTGACTGATTATAAGCCGCATACCTGGCACCGCAACAGCGGTTCAATCGGTATCGCCCTTTGCTGCGCTTTAGGGGCTTTGCCCCACCACGGCTACGATACTGCTTTTGGCAGTTATCCGCCCACGCCGCAGCAAATCGACGCGGCCGCTAAATTAACAGCCCAGCTCACAGACGGACTTGACCTTGCTGTTGACCGTTTTACTGTTCTGACCCATTGCGAGGCGGCGCTGCTGGACGGTTACGGGCCTTACAGCGGCGATGCGGAGACCCGCTGGGATTTGTGGTATGTGCACGATTCTCCCGGCGACGACATGATGAAACCGGGCGGAGAAGTCCTGCGCGGTAAGGCGCTTTGGTATTTGGAGGCTTTACGCCGGGCGCGCCTGCCGTCAGCTGTAACTTTAGAGTAAAAATAATCAGCGGTGCCTGACGCCGTAAAAGGAGGTGAAAAGGATGAGTGTTACTAAAAATATAACTTCTTTAAAATTGTATTTGGAAGCAGAGGACGGTGTAAATGCTTTGGGTGCTATGCAGACCAAAAGCGCGCTGATCGGCAGTGTTGTTATTGATGCCGAAAATGCGAAGTGTTATGCAGTTGCCGAGGCTATCGGCGAGTTGATGGCCCATCCCGTCGTTAACGTATATGTAAGCGAGAAAGCGGCGCTTGAAAAAGCTGAATAAGCTTTTCATCCTTCACAATGCGCTTTAAAACCTACTATATAGCACCAAGAACTGCTATATTTAAGTAAAAATAATAAAACACTGTAACTTTTGGTTACATACAAAAACTATAAGCTGAAAGGAGAAAATCATGGAAAAAACTTTAGAACTGGTCTTTACTAAAAACGACGGCAGCAAAAAAACTTTAAGTATTGCTGATCCGCGTGAGGATGTTACTTTAGCCGAGGCTAAGGCAGCCGCCGACAAGATCATTGAAGCTGGCGTTATTACCAGCAGCGGCTGTGCTTTGACTGAATTTGTGGAAGCGCGTATCAAAACCGTTACTGTTTCCGTACTGGCGTAAGCTTATGGATACCAAAGAGCTTTGCAGCGCTGTCGGCAATTTCGGGTTTCCGATGGTGCTGAGCTGGTATCTGCTGCTGCGCATGGAGCAGCGGCTGGACAGGCTTACTGAGTGCCTGAACGAGCTGAGCAAGGCGCTGCTGCAAAATAACCACAACGAGCAATAACAACTCAAATGTCAAGGAGGCTTGCGATCAATAATAAAACCAGGAGTTTACTGAACTGGCTGCGTCTGCTGCTGCGCGTCCTGAATAATAAATAACATAAATACCGCTATGAAGTATACTTCATAGCGGTATTTTAAATTACAGATATTTTAAATTCACTCAACTGATTTAACTGTTGCTTTAAGCAGCCTTAGTAAAATCAATAATTGCAATTTCTGTAACTGATTGCTTAAGCGAATTACTGATTCGTTCCAATTCAACGGCAACTTCGTCACTATAGGAAATCTCTCCACACTGAATGCAAACCTGTGATGGTACATTTTTAATAATGACGATACAATTACCTAAATCAGCCATAAAAGTCGTTGCTTTATCTTCTAGCATTCCTTTACACATAAAACAGTGTTTCATCGTTGTTGCCTCCTTCTTTGCGTAAAATCATTATTCCATTCATCAGGATTGGGATAATAAGCCGTTATCAACCATAATTCATCATATGCAATACCACAAACTACATGTATATATTGTCTATTTACAGACATTCCTAAAACTAAACAGCTTGGATGAGGATAATCATTAGGATACTCTTCTATTATTTTACCACATAATAACCCATGTTTAATATCCTTAATAGATATTCCACGTTGTAAAAGTCGTATTAGAATATGATTAGTCCAGCGAATGGCATTTTTTTCACATAACATTTTTATGATTTTAATATCCAAAGTACAACCTTCTCTCCATATATCCTAGTATAACATAATAGTCAAATTTCGTTGAAAAATCTACTATAGAAAAGTAAAACCGCACAGCTAAATACTGTACGGTTATAATATTGATTACCAATTATGCTTTTAAACTGGCGATAGCCGCTTTGGTATCGGCGGCTCCGTAAACATACGAGCCTGCTACCAGCACGGTAGCGCCTGCTTCGCGGACTAATTTAGATGTTTTATCGTTGATACCGCCGTCTACCTGTATCTCCACGTTCAGGCCTGCGTCATCGATCATTTTCCGCAGCCGGGCTATTTTTGGCACTGTAGTTTCAATGAAGCTCTGTCCGCCAAAGCCGGGGTTGACGCTCATCAAAAGCACCATATCCAACTCGGGCAAAATTTCTTCTACCAGGCACAGGGGCGAAGCCGGGTTCAGCGCCACACCTGCCTGCAGGCCTTTGTTTTTGATATATTGCACGCAGCGGTGCAGATGCTTGGTAGCTTCGGCATGCACAACTATCATATCGGCTCCGGCAGCAGCGAAATCGTCGATATATTGCTCAGGATTATTGACCATCAGGTGACAGTCAAAAAAGAGGCCTGTGACCTTACGGATCTTTTGCACGACAGGCGCGCCAAAGGTCAGGTTCGGCACAAAGGCGCCGTCCATCACGTCGATATGTACCCAGTCAGCTCCGGCAGTTTCGATTTTTTTGATTTCGTCTGCCAGATAAGCAAAATCGGCAGATAAGATTGAAGGCGCTACTTTGATCATTTTCTTCCGTCCTTTTCCTTTTTGGATTTTATTTCTTCTAAAATAGTCAGGTACGATTCATAACGCGACGGCGCTATCTCGCCTGCCGCCAGCGCGTCCTTGACGCCGCAGACCGGTTCGTGCGTATGGGTGCAGGGCGTAAACTTGCAGCCCTGTTCAAAATCGGCAAATTCGCGGAAGCACGATGCCAGCTTTTTGTCGTCCAGTTCTTCCAGGTTCAAGTTGCCAAAACCAGGCGTATCAGCCATATAGCCGCCGGCAAAGGGCAGCAGGTGGGCAAAGCGTGTGGTGTGCCTGCCCCGCCCTATTTTTTCGCTGACGCTGCCTGTGACCAGCTGCATACCCGGTTCGATAGCGTTGAGCGTCGATGACTTGCCTACGCCGGAGGGCCCGGCAAAGACTGTTATTTTACCGTATAACCGCTCTTTCAGGGCTGCGATATTAGTGCCCTGCCGGGCGGAAACAGCAAATACTTCATAGCCGATCTTTGCATATACTGCTTTGACCTCTTCCACAAAGCCAGCCGGCGCCAGATCGATTTTATTCAGGCAGATAATAGCCGGGATACCCGCCTGCTCTGCCAGTACCAGCAGCTTATCGGCCAACAGGTAGCTGAAATCAGGGTTGACGCAGGCAAAAGCAACGATGATCAGATCGACGTTGGCGATCCTCGGGCGCAGCATAAAATTACGCCGCGGCAATATCCTGGTGATCATGCTCTCGCCGTTATGATTGGTTTCAAATTCGACCATGTCGCCGGTGCAGAGCGAAAAGCGGATCTGCTTGAGCTTGCCCTTGACCTTGCAGGTGACAAGCTCGCCATTGCCGCTGTCGACATAGTAATAACCGTTATAGGTTTTGATGATTCTTCCCTGGCCGATACTCACAGATTTTTCTCCTCGACCATTTTATTATTGCAGAAGAACTGTACTTTGCCGCTGCCGGTAACTTCTACCTTCTGGCGGATACGTACGCCTGCTTTCTGCGCGCCCTGGTAAACGGTGCGCTGACCATTGTCGTCGATCAGGATGATCTGCACGTCCTGCGTGCCGCTGCCCTGCGGCACAACAAATTCGGCATATTTATTGACGCTTTGCGGATGACTGCCGGAGGATACCTGCAGCACGACTTTGCCGTCATTGGCAAATTTTGAGCCGACAGGCGGCTCCAGGCCCACTATCGTGCCTTCCCGGCTGCCGCTTGACACATAGCGCACGGTAATATCCATGATCCCTAGTTCCGTCAGGGCTTTTTTAGCATCGTCTAAAGTATTGCCCATCACGTCGGGCATAGTCATGTCTTTGGGGTCGCGGCATACGACCAGGTCTACCTTCGAGCCTTTCGGGGTCTTATTTTTAGCTTTCGGGGCCTGTTCCAAAACGGTTTCGGCCGGCTTGCCTGCCACAAATTTATAGGTGACGATGCCGGTTTCATACCCCAGATCGCTTAAAAGTTTTTTAGCATTATCCAGCTTACGCCCGATCAGATCCGGCATTTCCAGCATTTCCAGTCCTTTGCTGACTACCAGGGTGATCTCGCTGCCTTCCTTGCGTTTGCTGATGCCTTCCGGCTCCTGTTTGATAACGTAGCCGGGGGTCACCTTTTCGTCGTATTCTTCGTCCAGCTTGACAGTAAAGCCCGATTTTTCCAGGGTTTTCTGCGCTTCCACTACCGATTTGCCGATGACGTTGGGCACATCGACAGTTTTGCGGCTGAAGACGTTGCCGACCAGCAAAAAGACGGCAGATAGGATCGCGACCAGCGCGAACAGCTTGATATATTTATTGCGGCGTTCCCGTCTGTTGACGGCGGCCGCCTCCTGCACGATCTCGTCAGTGCTTTTATTGAAGGCCGGTTTCATGATGATGGTTTCTTCAGGAGCGCCTTCCTCAGTATCCTCCGCCCAGTCGTAGATTTTTCCGGTAGGCTCTGCCAGTTCGTTTTTCGCGATCGCCGTGATGCCCAGCATTTCGGCATAATCTTCTTCTACGCTTTCCTGCAGCATTTTAGTTTTGATGTTATACAGGTCCTGCCACATTTCTTCGGCGGTCGCATAGCGGTCAGCCGGGTCTTTGGCCAGTGCCTTGTCGATAACCTCCTGCAGTGAATCAGGCAGTTCGGGGTCATAGCTTTTCAGCGGCGGCGGCGTTTTTTCAAGGTGCATCATCGCCACGGCGACGGCGGTTTTGCCGTCAAAAGGCACGTGCCCGGTCAGCATTTCATACAGCACGATGCCCAGTGAATAGATGTCGGACTGCGCCGTTACAGGGCAGCCTCCGGCCTGTTCAGGCGACAGATAGTGCACCGAGCCTATTACCGACGAGGTATAGACCATCGTCTGGCTGGTGACCATGCGCGCGATGCCGAAATCGGCGATTTTAGGGGTCATGCTTTTATTGATAAGGATATTATGCGGCTTGATGTCGCAGTGAATGATATTGCGGTTATGGGCGTGCTGCAGCGCAGCCGCCAGTTCGCAGGCGATATGCACGGCCCAGAAGGGTTTGAGCGGGCCCTGCTCCTCTAAGATACTTTTCAGCGTTCTGCCGTCCACATATTCCATCACGATAAAATACAGGCTGTTTTCTTCGCAGACGTCAAAAATATTGACGATAGAAGGATGGATCAGGCGCGCGGCAGACTGAGCCTCGCGGCGGAACTGCTCGAGCAGGCTTTTATCGTTATTGAACTGGGCGCGCAGTATTTTGACGGCGACTTCCCTGTCCAGCAGCATATCCTGTGCCAGATAAACTTCTGCCATACCGCCGACACCGACAGGACGCAGGATCTTATAACGGTTATGTAAAATTTTTCCTATCATATCTGTCATGATCTTTTATCCTCCTCTGCCGGTGTCAGGTCGATCAGTATCAGCGAAACATTATCCCGCCCGCCGTTGTCTAAAGCTGCTTCCAGCAGCGCTTCGGCAGCTGCCGCTGTCTGATGTTCCTGCAATATCGCACTGATCTGGCTGTCAGCCACCATATCGCTCAACCCGTCGCTGCACAAAAGCAGCTTCGTAGCTTCAGTCAATTCTATGGTAAAACAATCTACTTCCAGCTCGTCTTCGGCGCCCACCGCCCGCAGGATAATATTTTTCTGCGGATGCTTAAAGGCCTCCTGCGCTGTGATCTCACCGCTGGCCAGCAGTTCGGCGACGTAGGAATGGTCACGGGTGATCTGCTGTAAAACGCCTTCGCGCCAGGTATACAGTCTGCTGTCGCCCACGTTAGCCGCATAGGCTTTACCGTCGGCTGCCAGATAGACCGCCACCAGCGTCGTACCCATATCATGATATTTTTCTTCAGTCTGCGCCATGCGGCGGATATGCGCGTTGGCCTGCTGTACGGCTGACCTCATAGCTGCGCACAGCGCCGCTCCTGTAAGCGGTTTGAATTTTTCTGCTTCCTGCTGCAAAACCTGCAGGGCTTCCTTACTGGCGGTATCTCCGGCAGCATAACCGCCCATACCGTCGGCAAGTGCAAAAAGCTCAGGTCCTGTTGTCAACAAAGCGTCTTCGTTGACCGTTCTTACCATGCCCACATGGGTTTTACTGATAACGAACATTGGCGAACCTCCTTACTTTATAGCTTATATCTGTTTTTCTCACTGATAACGCCGCTGCCTTTACGCCTGCTGCTCCTGGGCAAAGCTGGCGCGCAGCTGTCCGCAGGCGGCGTCGATGTCATTGCCCATTTCCTTGCGGACGGTAGCGTTGATTTTATGTTTTTGCAGTACCTTTAAAAAGGCTTCGACCACTTTTTTGGTTGGGCGCGCATAGCCTTTTTCGGGCACTGGATTTGCCGGGATCAGATTGACGCTGGCGTGCTTGAAGCGCAGATGATTAGCCAGCAGCTCGGCTGCTACGGGGCTGTCATTTTTACCGGCGATCAGGATATATTCATAGGTCACCTGCCTGCCAGTGTGCCCCACATAGGCTTCGGCGGCCTGGATAACGTCCTGAAAAGGAAAACCCTTGTTGACCGGCATCAGCTCGGTCCTGAGGCCGGGCTCGGCTGCGTGCAGCGAGATCGCCAGATTGATGGGCAGTCCCAGCGCCGCCAGTTTTTCGATACCGGGAATGATGCCGCAGGTCGAGATCGTCATATTGCGGTAGCTCATATACATGGTATTTTCCTGGTGCAGGAACTGCAAGGCGCCGATAACGGCGTCAAAGTTGAGCATCGGCTCACCGCTGCCCATAACGACGACGCGGCTGACCTGTTTGCCTTCCCGGACCAGCATACTGTTAAAAAGATAGACCTGCGCCAAAATCTCGGCGGCTGTCAGGTTGCGCACGCAGCCGTTCAAGCCGCTGGCACAAAAAGCGCAGCCCATATCGCAGCCCACCTGGCTGGATACGCAGACGCTGTAACCATAGTCGTGGTGCATCAGCACCGTCTCGACCGAATTGCCGTCAGGAAATTCCAGCAGCACCTTGCGGGTCAGGTCGTCCTGAGATACCTGTTCGCGCAATATTTTAAGCTGCTGCGGCAGGATCGTAAAGTTTGCTTCCAGAACCGCGATGTCTGCTTTGGAAAGGTTGCGCATCTGGTCAAAAGCAGTGACGGATTTTTGATATAACCATTGATAGACCTGGGCCGCACGGAATTTTTTCAGTCCGGCGGCGGCCAGAAGTTCCTGTAATTCACTTAAGGATAAGCCAAACAGCTCTTTTTTCACGATTTACTCCTTACGCACCAAAGCGCAGATATAGAAACCATCGGTACCGTCACGCTGCGGCAGCAGCTGCAGCTCGTCCACAGTTTCACCTGTCAGCGGGTGCTGAAAACCGGCATACTGCCAGTTGGGATTGTTTTCTAAAAATTCGGCGGGGATGTAGTGGTTTTCGGCCTGCTCTAAAGTGCAGGTACTATAGACCAGCCTGCCGCCCGGTTTAACGTAGCGTGCAGCGTTGCGCAGAATCTCGCGCTGCAGCGGCGGGAAGGTTTTGAGGTCCGCTTTAGTTTTGGTCCAGCGCGCTTCGGCACGGCGGCGCAGTACGCCCAGCCCCGAACAGGGAGCGTCAACCAGCACGCAGTCGGCCAGTTCCTCCCACTCCGGCTTGAACTCAGCCGCGTCGTGCACCGACGGCTGAATGATAGTGATGCCCAAACGCCTGCTGTTTTCTTCGATCAGCTTGATTTTATGCTCATGGATATCAGTAGCGTAAATAAGGCCCTGATTTTGCATCAGCTGCGCCAGATGGGTAGTTTTACCGCCCGGCGCGCTGCACACGTCGATCACGGTCTGTCCCGGCTGCGGCGCCAGAACCGGCGCTACCAGCATCGAGCTTTCGTCCTGTACATAAAACATATCGTTATATTTGCTGAACAGTACGCCAAGAGACGGAATCCTGGTACAGACGATACCGTCCCCGCACCACCGTGAAGGTTCAGCTGCAAAACCGTCCTCCAGTAAATTCGCCAGCAGGGTTTTACGGTCGGTCACTAAAGTGTTTACCCGCAGGGTCAGCGGCGGCGGCTCATTATCAAAGCGGCACAACGCCTGCGCCCCTTCAAAGCCAAATTGCTTGAGCCAGCGTTTTACCAGCCAGTCCGGGTGAAATTCCTTTAGCGCCAAATACTCTTTGGAGTCTTTTTCCGCATCGGGATAAACGATATTTTCTTTGCTGCGTACCGCTCCCCGCAGTACGCCGTTCACAAATTTTACGATGCCGTCATGCCCGAATTTCTTCGCCAGATTAACGGACTCATTACAAGCAGCAGAGGCCGGTATGCGTTCCAAAAAATAAATTTGGAAAACACCCAGCCGTAAAATATTTAAAATCATCGGTTCGATTTTGCCCAGAGGCCGCGATACCAGCTGCTGCAGCAGCCAGTCGATAGTGCCTTTGGCTTTCACCGTGCCGTAAACCAGCTCGGTAACGAACCTTCTGTCCTGTTCACTATATTTTTGTTGGCCCAGCGCTTTGCTGAGCGCGATATTGGCGTAAGCACCGCCGGTAAAAACGCTGTTTATCACCTGCACCGCTGTTAAACGGGCATTAGGCAGAGTGTTTGCCACAGCTTTTTTTTCTTTATTGTTAGCCATGCTTTTCCTCAACTTCTAAAAAGTCCAGTACAGCGGCTTCCACACGTTTGATATCGACGCGGGTATTGAAGCAGGGCCCGAAGGGCCGCTCGTTGAGTACGCCGATGACCGGCAGCGGGAACACGTCCTGGATACCGCTGGTCAGGTCGCGCTCACAGGCAACGGCAACAATAGCTTTCGGCCGGATCTGTTTGACCATTTGCCGCGCTAAGGTACCGCCTGTGGCGACCGCCATATGGATACCGTATTTATGCGCCAGCCCCAGCATAGCGCCGACGCTGCAGCCGCCGCACTGACGGCAGTTTTCGATATTGCGGGTGATCTTATGCACACAGGTATCCAGCTGGATACAGTGCGGAGTCAGGATCATGATACGGTCGGCAGGCACTTTGACGCGGTGCTGCTTGACCAGATGATTGCTGACTTCGATAAAGGACTGTTCTATCTTACTGCGCGGGATATCAAAAATGCGGCCTAAAACAACAGCGAAGGGGAATAAAATATTCACAGCCTTCCAAGCCCAAAAGTAAAATATCTTCATGATAGGTACGCCCAGGATCGCCAGCACGATACCGGCAACGCCAGCCAGCAAAGCTAAAGCAATGGCGATACCGATGCCGCCGAACACTACCGGCAGCTTGGCGTTGATTTGCTGCAGACCCGGCAGAGCTACGCGCCAGGCCATATAAATGACCATCGCGCCAAGAACGGCGCTGGCCAAAGTCAGCGAAACAAAAACCCTCTTTTTCGGTTTAAAAACATTTTCCAGTTCAATCATTGCTTACCCCTCGATATTACCTAAGACAGTGCCGGGCTCTACGCCGCGGCCATTGCAGAAAACTTTTGCTTCCATACGTTTTTTCGATTCAGGCTGCACTTCCAGCACTTCCAGTGCGCCGCTGCCGCAGGCTACGATAAAGCCCTTTTTAGTAACAGCGGTAACTGTGCCGGCTGAAGCAGACGCCCCTGCTGCCAAAGCAGTTTTCCAGATTTTCAGGCTCTTGCCGTCTGGCAGTCGGGTAAAGGCTCCGGGCGCAGGGTTAAAGCCCCGCACCAGGTCATGTATTTTGGCGGCCGGCTGCGTCCAGTCGATTTTTTCCATCGCCCGGTCCAGCAGTCTGGCATAGGTCGCCTCGGCTTCATTTTGCGCTTCAGGCTTTACCGTCCCTGCGGCAAGCTCGTCCAACGTCCGCACCAACAGCTCCGCACCTTTGACCTTCAGCTCGTCGTGCAGCTCGCCCATCGTCATTTCACTGCCGATAGGCACGGTAACTTTACTGAGCATAGCGCCCGTATCCATGCCGATATCCATCTGCATGATCGTTACGCCGGATTCTTTTTCGCCCTGCATGATCGCATAATGGATCGGCGCCGCACCGCGGTATTTAGGCAGCAGCGAAGCGTGCACATTGACGCAGCCTAAAGGCGGCAGCGTCAATATTTCCTGATTGAGCAGCTGGCCGAAAGCGGCAACGACGATGATCTCGGGCTGCAATTCCCGCAGCTGCGCGATAAACTCGGGCGTTTTGACCTTAGCCGGCTGATACACAGGCAAAGCCTGCGTTAAAGCGTATTCTTTTACAGGCGTCATAAGCATTTTCTGCCCGCGCCCTTTGGGACGGTCGGGCTGCGTGATAACGGCAACGATCTCGTGCTTACCTGATTCTACCAGAGCCTGCAAGGTGCCCACGGCAAAATCGGGCGTACCCATAAATACAATTCTCATTTTAGTCTCCTTTGGCTGCGGCTTATTCGATGCCGGCAGGCGCTGTTTCTTTAGGTGTCAGGACGGTAGCCTTGTCAATAAACAAGATCCCGTCCAGATGATCCAGCTCGTGCTGTACGGCGATCGCCAGAATACCGTCGCTGGCAAGCCTCATGCGTTTGCCCTTACGGTCAAAAAATTCACATTCGATATATTCGGCGCGTTCTACTTCGCCTTCAAAGTTAGGCACCGACAGGCAGCCTTCGCCGCCGACTACAGAGCCTTCCCTTTTGGTGATGACAGGATTGATCAGCTCGATCAGCCCTTCGCCGACGTCGATAACGACTATCCGTTTGGACACGCCCACCTGGGGCGCAGCCAGACCTACGCCGTCTGCCGCATACATTGTTTCCGCCATATCGTTCAGCAAACGGACCGTTTTTTTATCTATACGTGCTACTTCTTCTGCCTTTAACCGCAGCACTGGGTTACCGGCAACAATAATTTCTAATTTAGCCACGGTCGGACCTCCTTAATTTTTCGTGCCTTATATTATACCACAAGGGCATATATTCTCACTAGGCTCGAAAACACCTCGCCAAGTGTTCATATTATACCATATTTAGCAAATTTCAGGCAATTTCTAAACAACGCTGACCGGGTCGACGTCAAAAAAGACATTGCGGCATTCTTTAAATTCAGAATTCCACAAGGCACGCTTGACCAGCTCCATCTGCGGACATTTTACGAGAATGTTCATACGGTACAGATCGCGCACTTTGGCGACGATCGCAGGAAACGGGCCCAGAACCAAAATTTCCTGTTCCGGCTGCTCCAGCTGCAGTGTCTGCAAAAAGTTGACGATCCGCTGCGCCAGACTGCTGCCGCGTACCTCCTCTTTATCTAAAACTGTTATTTTCAACAGCTCGGTATAAGGAGGATAGCCCAGCTCCTGCCTGGTTGCCAGCTCGCCGGCAGCAAAAGCGTCATAATCCTGCGTCGCCGCCAGCTTGATCACAGGGTTAGCAGGGTCATAGGTCTGCAAGACCACATGCCCGGCCCTGTCACCGCGCCCGGCTCTGCCGGCAGCCTGCGTCAGCAGGGCAAAGGTTCGTTCCGAAGCCCGGAAATCGGGCAGGTTCAACGTCGAATCCGCCGAAAGGATACCGACCAGCGTGACGTTTGGTATATCATGCCCTTTGGCCACCATCTGCGTGCCCAAAAGCACATTATATTCACCGCTGCTGAAGGATTTAAGAATATCCTCGTGCGCAAATTTTTTGACAGTCGAATCCTGATCCATGCGTAATATCCTGATCTCCGGCAGCTCAGCGATCTCGGCTTCCGCCTTCTGCGTACCCGTGCCGAAAAATCTGATCCGGCGACTGTGGCAGTTCGGACATTCGTCCGGTATCGGCGCGGTATTACCACAGTAATGGCAACGCATGGCTTCTCCGGCGCTATGATAAACCAGCGCCACGGCGCAATGCGGGCAGACGATGCTTTCACCGCAGTCACGGCACATCACAAAAGTCGAAAAACCGCGCCGATTTAGCAGCACTATAGCCTGCTCTCCCTGTACTGCCG
>OCHK01001280.1_pt1 | contig 20183 bp, 20 predicted proteins | sample 1538551 | NCBI WGS metagenome assembly OCHK01 (sample SAMN04571707, study PRJEB22368) | human gut metagenome | biome: human gut; material: stool | host: Homo sapiens | place: Luxembourg | collected 2012-08-31
ATGGGTTCGAGTTTTTCGTCCATAGCGATAGCTGTTTTTTCGAACCAGCCATTTTCTTTGAGGTGTTTCCGGAAATCGAGGAGGAAGGGTCTCCAAAAATCTGCAAATTCCTGAGTGCCGGGTTCCGGCTGTATAGAAATCCAATCGCCTGATTTTTCGTCGAAGTAACGTGTAGCTCCCCACGGATACATCGAGTAACAATTGATTTGCTGGTCGATTCCTATCGAAGCCATCATATTCACGAATTTATCGAATACCGTATAATCATAAAACCAAGTGCCATCGGCTTTTTTGGTCCATGGAATCATACTTTCGTACCAGTCGTCGAAACTTTGTCCTCCGTGGTTGATTACGGCAGTGCAAACTTTTTGTCCGGCATCGGCCAATATTTTAAAATACTCTGCCAGTATCTCGAAGTGTTCGTCACTCCATAGGGTAGGCTTATGATACCTTTTTATCGAAACACAGTTTTGCCAAAGGTCGAGATGGAATTGCCAATCTTTCGGTGCGGGGACTATGTGGTCGAGTACTTCTACGGTCAAAGACAGTATTTGGTCTTCACCCGCAGCCGAACGAATAAATATCTCTCCCGTATATTCTCCCGACGGTATGTCTCGCGGAATCTCTACTGTAATCCATATCGGTCGAGTGGTTCTTCCCGGTATCGTCATTTGGGGGATATAATCGAGAACATCGGGCACGAGGTGGCTGTTTTCTGTTTTATGCGGCGTTCGAGCGGCACAAGCCAATATTTCGTCTGAAATTTTGAACTTGTCGGAGAGTGTGTATCGGACAAAGTTCGATTTGACATTTCCCGCCGGAATGATGGAAGATATACCTTTTAAATCGGAGGTAACGCATTTTACGTCTTTTATCTCGTTTTTGGTGTAAGCCAATGCGATGAAGTTTACTTTTTCGCCTTTCCATACGACGGCTTTCGTTTGTTTTATTTTATTTGCGGGGACATTTCCTTTTTTGTATAAAGTATCGATCGACCCCCATGCGGCGTGAAGTCCCGAAGAAAGGTCGTCCCACTGTTTGCTGTCGTAGGTTTCGGGATCGGCGGTTTCTACAAAGTCGTTTAACCCGTATGCCGGATATACCTTTTGGGCAGATATCGGTCCAGAGAAAAGGAGGCAGCATAAAGACCAGAAAGTCGCTTTTTTCAAAAGATTTCTTTGATTAGTAGCCATCATTTTGTTTTATTTTAAGTTCATAAATCGTTTGTTGAGGAATAGGATATAGTTCGTGGTAGTCTTTCGCCAGATTTTTACCCCGGCTGATTGCATTGGAAATGAATACGCCGTGTCGTATCATGTCGCTTCTTCTTTTACCTTCCCAAATAAACTCCCAAGCTCTTTCTTGAAGCAGATGAGCGCGAAAAGCGTCTATGTCGGTTATTTGGTCTATTTTCTTTTTGTGGTCGGTTTGGTCGTAATTGTCGAAACTTCTGCGGCAGACTTGGTGCAGGAGTTCTTTGGCCGTGGGTGTTCCTCCCCCGTCCGGGCCGAAAATTTCGTTTTTAGCTTCGGCACGTAACATGATGACATCGGCGTACCGGTAAATGACATATTCCGATGCATCATTCGTCCCATCGGTATTTGCATTTTCCTGATATTTCATAGGCAAAGCTCCATATTCGAGAGTTCCGGTACGTCCTGTAACCATCTCTTTCCCATTCCAGTATTCGGTTTTGTGTACTTGTCTGCGCTTATCGGCCGGATCGAAAGAGTCGTATACTTCCCACGGGGTTCTGAATCCATTCCAACCGGTCAGCGGGATACCTTGCTGGGACTTGTAATCGGTGGGTAGTACGTGGGCAAGAAAGTTGTTTCCCATTACCGGAATGGGAAAACTCGGAAGAGCGAAGATGATTTCGTTGTTGTGTTGGTTTTGAGGACTCCAAATGTCTTTGAATTCAGCTTGTAATTCATAATATTGTAAATCCATGATGTCTTTGGCTACCTGTTCGGCCTTTTTGAAATAATCCAGATAGTCGCCGACGTGTTTGTTCCGACAGTAGCCTCCTTCGTGCATGTATAGTTGGAGCAGTACCATCATAGCCGTTGCCTGACTTACATGACCGTAGTCGCTACCTGTCCATGCGACAGGCAAAATTTTGGCATTGATTACTTCTTTCAATTCGGTTTCTACAAATGTGATGTATTCTTCCCGAGAGGGACGAGTTACCGTAAAGTCCTGAGTGGGATTGAGTATTTTTTCGGGGTCGGTGATTGCCGGAACCGGCCCATACAGGTCGAACAGATCGTACATCCAGAGCGCCCGTACTACTCTCAATTCGGCAATGTATCGATTTTTTATGTCGTCGCTCACAGGAGCGTCTTGTATACGTGCGATTAAAGCTGTGGCTTTTGTTATGGCCGGCACGAAAAATTCGAATATTTCACAGACGAAATAGTCGGTTGCTTTCCACATGAAATCTGTATGGGCTTTATAGAACCAATTCGCAGCCCATAGGTCGGTGGGGACTTCTTGAAGCGTCATTACCGAACCCCAAGAGGTTTTGTATCGTCCCCATTCGGATATCCCTCGGAACTCGGCGTAAACACCTGTGACAGCAGTCTTTACGTCGTCTTCGTTGGTTAAAAAGTTTTCGGGTGTAATTTGATCGAATAGTTCCGGTTCCAAGTTTCCCTCGCATGAAATCATCGAGAGACATAGAATAACCAGTATATGTTTGAATTTTGTCTTCATAGTGTACGTGTTTTTAGAATGTGATATCTATACCTATCGAATATGTCCTTTGAGACGGATATCCGCCTTTTGAATCCATCTCCGGGTCTAATCCCTGATAGTTCGTAATGATGAAAGGGTTTTCAACATCGACGTATATTCTGGCTTGTGAAAAGACTTTGTGTATCCACTTGTGCGGGAAAGAGTATCCCAGTGTTATGTTTTTACAACGTACGAACGATACTTTTTCGAGCAGCCAGTCATCTCCTCCGTAGTAGGCACTGTAAAATCCCGATGGAAATTTGTTCGTAGGATTGTCGGGAGTCCACCGTTCCAATACTTCTTTCGAATAGTTCTGCCGTTGCAAGATGTATTCGCAACCGGAGGGCCCGTATTTTGCCCGATTCGAATTGGCCACGTATTGACCGAACATGCCATAGAAGAAAATATTCAAATCGAAGTTCTTGTATTCGAACATGTTGCCGAATCCGATGATAACTTTCGGGTCGGTACTTCCCAAATAGATTCTGTCGGCTGCGTCTATTTTGCCGTCGGGGTGTCCGAGCAATTTGGAACCGTCGTTCGGGTCAAACCCGTTCAGGTCTTTTACTTTCATTTGTCCCGGCAATAAATCGGGCATGGAGGCAGGAGGAGTTTCTCCTATTTGCAGAATACCGTCGGATACGCATCCATAGATAGCCCGGATAGGAGCATCTTCTTTTTCATAAGGCGCCAAGACTACATCGGGGTTGCGTTCTTTCCATCGGTCTTTATAGGAGGATATATTCAATGTTGTGTTCCATTTGAACGGGCCGGTAAGGTTTACCGTATTTAAAGAAAACTCATACCCGGTGCTTTGGGTCGCTCCGATGTTGTCTGCAATAGTAGAGACTTCCATCAAGGAATTCAGTTTGCGGAAGGCGAGTAAATCGCTGACTACTTTGTGGAAATATTCAAACGATCCTGTGATTCGGTTGTTTAGAAATCCGAAGTCGAGACCTACGTTCAACTCTGTCGTCGTTTCCCATTTGAGGTCGGGATTTTCGAGTTGGCTTTTGATACTGCCTGTTTGTACAGCGTCTCCGAATACATGTTGATTACCGGCTTCATAGTATTCGTAGGCATTGCCTCCGATATTGCTGTTTCCGGTTTGCCCAAAACTGACTCTTAATTTTAATTCGGACAACCAGTCGACGTCTTTCAAAAAGTTTTCATTTTGCATTTTCCAAGCGAATGCCCCCGACGGGAAAAGACCCCATTTGTTGTTTTTACCGAATTTCGAAGAGCCGTCATATCTTAAAGAGAATGTAAACAGGTATTTGTCGAGCAAGGAATAGTTGATTCTGCCGAAATAAGAACCTAATTCGTTTTTGCCTTTGGAAGAACTTACCGGCGGACGGGCCACATTCCCGGCTTCCAATTTGTTCCATAGGAATAAATCGGTGAAAAATTGAGAGCTGCCGGCTCCTAATCCGTCCCAGTTCTCTTGTTGGTATGAATATCCGAGCAATACTTCCAATCTGTCTCTTTCCTTGAAAAGCTGCTTCGTATAGTTGGCTGTTAGTTCGAACAATAAATCGACCGTCCTATTTTCATTGATATTGGCTTTTCCTCCTTCTTGTTTTCCGTATAGCGTCGATTTGGGAAGATAGGTACTGCGGCGACCTTGATTTTTGTCGATACCCATATTGAGCTTTACTTTCAAATCTTTCCAGAATGTAGCTTCGATATAGCCGTTTGCCAGTAATCTATCGGTTTGCGTCTGGTCTGTAATTTCGAGCATTGAAACCGGGTTGGGAATCATGCCCAGTGTGGGACTCAGCGCATAGTTTCCCGATTCGTCTTTTACTGGGACGAGGGGGTCGTAATGCAATGCCGAATTCAGCAGGCTGGAATTTTCGGCGTTACCTTCTCCTAATGGGACATTATTGTTGAAAATGGTGCTGTATGTTGCATTGATACCGGCTTTGACGTATTTTCCTAAATCTTGATCGAGGTTTATTCTTCCCGATATACGTTGGAAATCGGAATTTTTGATTACTCCTTTTTGTTTGTAATAATTCAAAGATGCCAAAAATCGTGTGGATTCCGTACCGGCTGAAACAGACACGTTGTGTTGGTTGATGGAGCCGTCGCGCGTAAGCAGCCCGAACCAGTCGGTCCCTTCTCCGGCGGCAGCGATTTCTTCCGGACTATATGGATTGCCCTTGTAGGGTAAAGCGTCTTCTTCCAGCTCTCCGCCATACGGATATAATTCATTATCCATGCGCCATTTTTGATAGGATATTTCGTTTGAAACATTCATGAATTCCTTAGCCGATAACATTTCCAGTCGTTTGGCTATTGTTTGAATCGAATAGTTGGCGTTGTATTTTACTATGGGTTTCCCGCTTTTCCCTCTTTTGGTCGTGACCAAGATTACGCCGTTGGCAGCTCTTGCTCCGTAGATTGCAGTGGCGGAGGCATCTTTAAGAATTTCTATGGATTCGATATCGTTGGGATTCAACGAGTTCATCGGGTTTCGGGAACCATATTCGTAGCGGTTCCCGCTTTCGGGTTCCACGCTTTTGTTGGTGACGGGAAATCCGTCGATTACATACAGAGGGTCATTCCCTGCACCGGTCGATGCAGCACCTCTGACGTATATTTCGATTCCTCCGCCCGGTTGAGCGGAATTTTGTTTTACCATTACTCCGGCGGCCTGTCCTGCCAACATGTGTGTGACAGAAGTGTTGGCTGCGATGGGCAGATTCTCTGTTTTGACACTCGATACAGCTCCCGTCAAATCACTTTTTTTAACCGTCCCGTAACCAATAACCACTACTTCGTCCATCAGAACGTCGTTTTTTTGAAGAGTTACCGGAATATAATTTCTGTCACCGATTTCAACTTCTTGTTTTTTATATCCGATGTAGGAGATAACGAGAGTCGTTGCACTGTCGGGTACATCGATTGTGTATTTCCCGTCGATGTTGGTCATGGTTCCTTTGTTTAAACCTTTTACCAAGACGTTGCCCCCGATAATAGGTTGTCCTGAATCGTCGGAGACGACACCGCTGATTTTGTTTGTGCGAACGGGGGCCTGACGTTTGGCGGTGATGATGATCTTTTTATTGTTGATGCGGTAAGAGTATTCGTTCAGGATTTTATCCAGAACGTCTTTTATATTCGCATCTTTCATATTAATACTGATTTTCTTCTCAGTATCGATGTCTGCGTTGTTATAGAAGAACACATAGTCGCTTTGAGCTTCTATTTGTTTCAGCACATCGATTAATGTCACGTCGTTTACCTCGATGTTTATCTTCCGTTCCGATGCGTACAGGTGATTTGCTCCAAATGGTTGAACCCATAGAAGATACAAAACCAGTCCTATGACTTTGTAGGGGAATGAAGATCGTTTTGTGATCGTTTTTTTGTGTTTAAGGGTCTTCATGGTTTTATGTATTTAACTTGGTTTCTTCTTTCGATGTGTTTACGAGAAATGGTCGTATTCTTTATGATTGAATCGCTTGTTTTTTGTTAGGGTCGCTTCATGGTGTTTCATAGGCTGTGTTGTAAAGTTTGACAATCGGTGCTTTCCGGGAAATCGAAATAGACCGTATCGTTGTGTATGGAGTATTGCAAATGGGAGATACGCGCTATTTCCTTGAATATCTCTTCTTTGGTTTCGTCCCTTACGACGAGGGTCAGGTATAAAGTGTCGGCGATTTCTTCCGGGCAGATTATTTGAAGTTGGTATTTGTCTTCCAGATATGAGATCACATCTGTGAATCTGTCGTTGTCGAATGTCATCTTTTCTGTAGCCCATACTATATATTCATGAGCGACGACCGTGTCTTTACGGATAGATTGATTTGTAGTAGGTTATCTGCTCGTTCGGATTTAATCTGACGGGCACGGAGTCATTATTGAAACGGAGGGATACGGCTCCCGAAATCAACGTTGTTTCCGCAAGGTCTTCGTTCGGTCTGTTTCGCACATTGAAAGATGTTCCTAACACTTTAATCTCTTGTCCTTGTGATTTCACGACAAACGGACGTGCTTTGTTTTTCGTGACCTTGAAATAGGCTTCGCCTTCTAAATAAACGGATCGTTCTGTCGATGAAAATGCTTCGGGATAAATGAGTTTCGTATTATTGTTGAGCCATACTATCGTGCCGTCGGGTAGAGTGACTTCCGATTTGTGGGTCGAGGTGAGAACCGTATGGGTTGTGGCGGAATAGGCGTTGGATTCCTTTACGGTATGAAAGATAAAGGTTATCGCAATAACGGCTGCAATCTGGGAAGCGTAATAGACGGTTCTTCTGATTTTTACGAGAGAAGTATATTTCCTTATTCTCTTTTTCAGTTTTTCGAGAGCCGACCGTGTGGATATAATCGGTTGCCACAGAGCCGTATTGTATAACCATAGGTCTCTTATTTCGGCAAAATATGCGAGATGCTTTTTGTCTTCTGCCAAATAACGGCGCAGTTCGGCGCATTCTTCCCGAGTAAGGGATTTATCCAGATACTTCGTTATGAGTTCGTCTATATGTCGGTTGTGTTTTTCCATGTGCTCCACTCTATAATTATCACAAACAAGAGTGGGCATACCCTACCTTAACGAGTGTATATTAATATATTTTAACCATTTGGCTTGTGCTCAATGTAGACCGTGTCGTTATTGAAACGATAATCTATGGGGGCTATCGATTTGAGCGTTTGCAATATTTCTTTCAGCGGTTCTGCCCTGACCGTCAGCGTCATATAGACAGGGGTAGGGGAAGTGTTCGTACAGGTCATTGTTACGCAAACCTGCGACAAATTCTTCCTTCCACTTTTCCACCCCACCGATGTAGCGGATTGTATCTTCATCGACAAGCTCGAACATCCCTTTGGGCAGGATATGGTTTACCAATACGTCAATGTGGTACTTGCGCTCCTCCTCGTCAATTTTATCGCAATAGTCAAAATAACTGTTATCGCCCTGCATAAGCGTGTCCTCGTTCAGATAGCATTCCTTGTCCACCTTTGTCGTTGTGATTTGAAAAATTTTGCTGTGCATAATCTTGAAATTTAATTTGTTGAACATTCTTTTTTCTTCCCTTTTCTCGAAAGCCTTCTTCGGCTTCCTTGTCGGGAAAGATTTTACATGCAAGCGTCACAGCGGGAAAAGGGACGGAAAGACAAGCAGGACATGGAGGAATTTAGCGGAATACCCAAATCTGGGATTTGCGGAAGGCTGCCGCCAAATTCTGAACATGTCAGTATAGCGGTGCTTGACATCCGTACCAACGCTGTACTTTTGCATGAGAAAATCACTCCGGCGGGGAATGCCGGAAGTGGAGGAACAGACTATGACCCATGATAAAAGTGGACAGAAGTTGCGAAATAAAAAGGCAGGACGGAAGGGACATACAAAAGGTTGCAGTGCCTTTCAAGGCATCCGGCTAAAACAGGGAGCAGGAACTGGAAAAAGGATTGTGATGACATGAAAAATCCCCCGAACTGACTTGCAGCCCGGGAGATATGCCCCTTTACCCGAGTCAACTTATCACCTCAAACTCATGCAGGTAGCAGAAAGCATCTTCGCACTTCTCACTCCATTCTGCATCAAGAGCTTCGACATCCTTTGCCGACCTTATTGGTTTCCCAGTCTCTTTCTCAATCCACTTGAACGCATCTTCCTGATTCTCGAAGTATTCGCTGATGTACTCTTCTTCGGGCGTACAGGCATCAAAAAAATACCTGTCGGGGAAATAGACACCCGAACTGTCGTTCGTTTCATAAATTCCCATGCCCGGCTCTTCCGCCTGAAAATAATAGTAAAGTGACGGATATTTTTCCCTCACAAGGTCAAACACCTCATTGCAGGGAGACCATGCCGTCTCGGTGTATAATCTTATCACTTCGCCGTCCACTTCAAGGCTGCTCCACTCACCACGACAATATACATCGTTCCAATCCTTGCCCAAGGCATCCACAAGGCATCCCAGCCATGTAGTCCCGAAGCCGTTTTTCACTGAAGGTTTTTCCATGTCTTCCAGTCTTTTCATTAACTCATAGAGGCTCTTGATTTCTTTTGCGTCGCCCTCTATTACATACGCACTTGAACACCAATTAGGCATAACTCTTAAATTTAATCCGTTAAACTTTTTCTTTATCTTTCCCTTTTCTCGGAGCCTTACGGCTTCCGGTCGGGAATGATTTTCGTGCGTGAAAAGACTGCGGGTCAGGGGCAATAAGGCAAGTGGACGGCAAAGTAGCTGATGAAATACCCAAATCTGTGATTTGCGGAAAGCTGTCATCCGGTACGCAGGCCTGTCAGCATGGCGGTACTTGACATTCGCCCTCCGCAGTACCTTTGCACGGAAAAACAGGGCTGACAGGCAGCCGATGAGTACGAGAATGAGTAAAAAGATGGATATTATCTGTAAAAAAGATGCTATACCTTTGCCTATCAATATAAAATCACTATTTTTGCACAAAATCACATCAATATGATTATGTGCAATAACGATGAATTTATAAAATTGGTGACAGACTATGTTCTCTCCGTCTTGGATGAGAAAGTAACTCTTGTCCCATTAGAAAAATGCATATCCGATACTATTCCCATTGCAGTAACACAGAGCTTCAATCTTTATAAAGTTGAATTGCTCGGTCACGCTGTTGTATTTGCCTTAACTCATGATGGGAATGAAATATCTCCTGCACAGCTGAAACGGACATTTAATCTAATAGAGCATAAATGTGAATGCCCGGTCGTACTTGTTACAGACAACATAGCATCCTATAATGTGGGAAGACTGACCTCACAAAGGTCAAATTTCATCATTCCGAAAAAACAGATGTTCATTCCATCTCTGCTGATTGACCTTAAAAAGGCAAAAGCAACAGGAATAGATATAAAGGAGACCATACCTCCTATGGCACAGTGCTTACTACTTTACAATCTGGAAATAAAGTCCATTGATAGATGTGAGACAAAAGATTTGATGGAAATCTTTCAAGTCTCATACGCGACCATCAATCGTTCATTACGGTGGCTGAGCGAAAACGGTTTGGTTTCACTTGAAGGGAAAAAGACAAAAGAAGTAAGATTGATTTACTACGGAAAGGAACTATGGGAGAAAGCCATGCCTTTCCTCGTGTCTCCGGTTGAAAAAATTGCTTTTTCCGATTTCCTTCCGAGCGGAAGCCTGAAATGCGGTATAAATGCTCTATCAGAATATACACTAATCAATGAGGAAAATTCGGATATGTATGCCATCAACAGGACTGATATGCATCAGTCCGATATTCCAATCAATAAAGAATATGGATTATTCCGTATTGAAATCTGGAAATATGACCCGAAACTGTTGAGCCATACGGGAACAGTTGACAAACTGTCATTGTATTTGTCTCTCAAAGACAATGACGACGAGCGAGTTCAAATTGAATTAGATAATCTATTAAACGACATACAATGGTAAAAGGTATTGAGAAGTTCAAGGAGTTCTTCAAGGGATTTGAAGATTCCTATGTTATAATTGGAGGCACGGCATGTGAAATTCACGAGGAACTATATGCGCAGACTCCAAGGGCAACCAAAGACATAGACATCATTCTCGTAGTAGAAGCCCTGTCCCACGAATTTGTCTCCCGGTTTTGGGAACTGGTAAAAGCCGCAGGATATGAGCAGCGCAATATAGGAACAAGTGAAGGCAATCAGCATAAACACGAGTATTATCGGTTTATGAAACCGGCAAGTATGGAGTTTCCCTATCAGATAGAGCTTTTCTCACGCAATATAGGACTGTTGGACTTTCCGGAAGACGCCCACATAACCCCCATCCCGACAGATGATGATTTGTCAAGCCTTTCTGCCATACTTATGGATGATGGCTATTACAATTTCACGATAAAACACAGCTATGTTGAAGATGGTGTTCACATTGCAAATGTAGAGAGCCTTATCTGCCTGAAATGCAAAGCATTTCTTGAAATGTCCGATAGAAAGGCGAAAGGGGAACAAGTGGACAGCAAGCATATACAGAAACACAAAAAGGATGTGTTCAGGCTTGCAGCCATGCTTGCTCCTTCCGACAGTTTCGAGGATGTACCACAAACATTAAAAGATGATGTGTCACATTTCTGTGATGAAGTTAAGGACGAACTTCCCAACCAGGATTTCTTCAAATCGGCCGGTTTGCGAAACATTACCGGAGAGCAGATGTTGGAGCAACTGAAAACCAGCTTTTTGTAAAATGACTCGATTACAATACGCATCCGACCTTCATCTGGAATTTGCGGAGAATGCCAGTTATATCAAGCATAATCCGCTGAAAGTTGCAGGAGATATTCTTGTATTGGCAGGTGACATAGGGTATTTCGGAGATGAGAACTACAGCCGCCATCCGTTTTGGGATTGGGCTTCCGACAATTACAAGCAAGTAATTGTTGTTCCAGGAAATCATGAGTTTTACAAAATGTTCAATCTTGACTCTTTATATAACGGTTGGACATCAAGAATACGGACTAATGTCATTTGTTATTATAATGCTGTTATTCCTTTGTCCGAACATACTGAAATAATAGCGACCACACTATGGTCTCATATAGAACGGCAGGATGCATTCCGGACAGAACTGGCTATATCGGATTTCCGGCGTATCAAATGTGGGGACAACGATTCTCTTAACTGGACGCGCTTCAATATGGAGCACGACAAATGCTTTAGATTTCTCAAAGAAAGCATATTCAAAAGCAATAAGGAACATATCATTGTAGTTACGCACCATGTACCGTCACTTGAATTGCTTGCGCCAGAGTTCACGGGAAGTCCGTTAAACGGAGCTTTTACAGTCGATCTTACCGATTATATTACAAACAATCCTATAGATTATTGGATATACGGTCATTCACATCGTAATATTGATAAAATTATCGGCGGGACAAAATGTGTCACAAACCAACTCGGCTATGTATTCTATAATGAACATTTGGCCTTCAACCCAAACAAATTCATAGAAATATATTAGCGAAAATGAGAGCCGATCCGTCACGGACAGGCTCTCAAAAAATGAAAAAGTTGTTTTCACTTATGAACAAAAAGACTACTTATCTGAAATAAAGTTCTACTTTCGTGTGTCTGTTGGCTTCGTTCGGTACATAATACGATATGCCGCCCTCGTACATTCTGGTAATGCTTTCTGCCGATAAGCCACGCTTGATGAGTTCACCGGCAATGTAATCGGCTCTGGCTGTGCTCAACGCATTGTTGATGGAAGCTGTGCCGGTTGCGCTATCTGCCGCTCCCGCAACTTTCACAGACAGTCCATACTTCTTGGCTACATGAGCGAGCGCGTCAAGATTGACCTTTTGCAGAGAGTCCGTAAGGTGGGCGGTGTTAAGGTCAAAGAAGAAATAGACCGGAGAGCCTATACATTCGTCTCCATGCTGCATGAGGGCGAAATAACCGGCTGCGGAAACAGTGTCCGGGCGGTTGATTGCCGCATTCCGTTTTCCGGGCAGGCTGTCCGTTCCCACTTTGCAGATGCTGTCCGTATTCATGCCCTGAAGACTGTCTGTACCCGTTTCTGTTACAAGGGGCGAGTTGCCGTCCCAATGACGGTTCTTCAACCGGGCTCGGAGGGAGTTCAGTCCGCTGTAATTGTTTACGGGAAACCTCCTGTCATCGGCTTCCATGTCTTCAAACAGATGTCCGTAAGTGTCAAGCAGCCCTTCTATTTCGAGAATCTTCTTCAGCTCGTCCAAAGTCCTTCTTTCCTTGTCCAGCTTTCCGGCATATTGCCTGTTCCGTTCTGTCAGGGTGTTCGCATAGCCGGTCAGCCACTCGTTGCGCCTTTCATACGGGCGATGGTCAACAGCGCGTTTCCAGCCGACCTTGCCGATGCTGAAAGAGAATCCCGCCGTCAGCGAGAGCATGTGGTCTCCGAGACGGTTCGCTTTCCCGTATCCGTCGAAGTCCTGGAATGTGGTCGTCCCGGAAAGTTCCATCAGGACGCTTACTCTCCTGGATATGCGGTACTGGCCCTGTATGCCGTATGATATGGCAAGAGGGTTGTGTCCGTTGTCCGCATTGTGCAGCAGTCCGAGACCCGCATACGGGGAAAGCCCCCAGCGAACCTCGTCTTGTTTTGCATACCTGTTTCCGAGCAGATTCCACATCAGATCCGCATGGACATGATGATATTCCTGTGTGGACAGTTGACTGTCCTTGAAATGCAGCCCGCTGTAATTGACACGGACGCCGACCGACGGTGTGAACCATTTGCCCACACCTATAGTGTACGAAGGCTTGAGTCTCCCGAAAAGGTCTTCACAGCCGAGCGGCGTGCCGAGAAACGCCGATGCCCCTCCGGACAGGCTGACAAACCAGTTGCCGCTTTTGCGTGTCGGGACTACCACTCCGTCAAGATAAGAGGGCTGCATCGGACGTAGCATTTCAATGCCGTTACTGAAACTTTCATATCGGACAGTATCGCTGTCCGACGGTGCAGCATTCGCATGGTTGTGCAGCGAACAAAGTGCCGCAAAGAACAAAATGATATGTTTCGTCATAATCTGATACTTTATTGGTTGATTCTTTTGATTTATGGGTCAGGGATGCCGGTCAACGCTTGGGCTTCCTGCCGATTGCAGGCTTCATCATGCGACTTGCCATCCTCATGCAGCGGAGAGCCCATGCACGGTTGTCCTCGTCTTCGTCCCGTCCCCATTTGAGGTCGCTCTTGCTTCCGCCTCCGCCATGTGTTTCGGCAAAGGTGGTGGCATCATCGACCATGCCCAGGAATAGCAAGGTGGCGCAGTGCATGACCTCTTTCCCTTGTTCCGCTATGGACTGTACAAGAGTGCCGTCAAACATCTGCCGTTCCGGGCCGGTCATCCGTGCCGAAAGGTCACGGAACTCATTCACCATATTTTCCAGCATCGCATCCTTGAGCAGACTGTCCACTTTGGAATGGACATCACGGGAGTATTTGTAGGCTTCTTCCTTGAGATGTTCTGTCCTCTCCTGAATGGCATCCATGTTCTCTTTGAGGTCGGACAGCTGTCGGTCAGCCAGCTTCAGCTTATCCTGTTTGTCTGCCAGTTTAAGCTGGATATAGGCAAGCTCCTTTTTCAGCTTGTCCGTCTCAGCTGATATGGCAGCGGCATCGCCCTTGTGCTCTTTCAATTCGTCCTCAAGAACGGCGAGCCTTGCCTCTTTCTCCGCTTGCTTCTTCAAAAGATTTTCCACCATAGAGGTCAGACCCTTAACCCTGCGCTCTGCCAGCCGGATGTCCGATTGGAGATCCGAAAGGACTTCCTTGTGTCGGGCTATCTGTTCCTCAATGGTCGTACATTCCTCCGACAGCATACGACGGTATTCCTCGGTTGTTCTGTGACGAGCACCTGTTTCTGAGACACTGCTGCCTCTGGAAAGTCCCCACTTCCTGTTTACTTCTGCAAAGTCGCTGTGCAGTTGTTTCATTCTTGCGCTGTACTCGTATTTGTCCTTTCCGGCAAATATCTCCTTGTATGCAAACTTGCCGTCCCTAATTGGCAGAAGTGTACAATGTATATGGGGATTCTGTTCATCGAGATGCGCAACAAACGCCGCTATATTCTGTTCGCCATACTTGTCACAGATGAATCTATAGGCATCCTTTGCCCACTGTTCAATTTCCGGCTTTCTGACGATTCGGCTGTTATCCGCTCCTTGCTCGAAATCCACATCCTGCTTTCCAAAGGCAAGCTGCCGCATCAGTTCGCGGGAGCCGCCGAGGATAATGTTGACCACCGTCCTGTACTTGGGTTCCACCAGTCCTTCGTTCGGGTCCTTAATACCCCGCTGACGGAGACTGTCGGCCATCCTATCCGGAATACTCCGGCTTTTGTCCACAGGACGCACCTTGCCGTTTACTATCTCAAAGTTCAGATGTTCCCTTGTCGGGTCGTAGTTACCTTTCTTCATGGCATATTCCGCCGCCTTCTCACTGCGGTTACGCAGATGTTCGTTACTTTGGGCGGTGGTGATGCCTTTGGAGACCTGAACGTCGAGAACCTGTTTTGCATTTGTCATACTGCTTCTTCTGTTGCATTGGATAATCTTTCATGTCCCAGCTTGCTGCCTGCCTGGACATCTCTCCCAATGGCTCCTGTCATTGGGGTATTAGGCTCCCCATCCCTTTGTTTGGTGGCAGACGGGCAAGCCCGGATGCCTGCTATAAACGGCAGGACGGCTACGCCGGCTGAAGGACGGATTATCCGTGGTTATACAATGGGGTTCGACAGTCCGCACCTGCGGATTTCTCCAGGGCTTTCGCCGCAGCCGACAGGAACGGGTCGTGAAGGTCGTCAAGGAGCAGCTGACGGTCGTCGTCGTGGTCGATGTCCTTTTCTTTCCCTGAGTTCAGAATTTGCTCTGCAAGGGTCTTTGACAGGTCAATGAATGACGGCCAGCTTGCTCCCAGATCAAAACAGAAGTGTTGCATGAGCTTCATGCTTTCTTCCGGCTTCGACCGGCGCAACACTTTCCGCAGGGCAGCAAGGACGATGCACTCCACAGCGGCGGTGTGGATTTCCAGCACTCGCGCGTTCATTCTCTCCGGCAACTTCTGCAAGGTGACACGGCAGTCGTCTTCCGGCAGTTCATACTTGAGTCCGGCATCGGTGATGGCCTGGTGTACAATCTGACCACACGCAATACCGGCGTCATCGGAAGTGATGCTGCCGTTTATCCATTCGGACAGGATTCCGTTCAACTGTCGGACAATGCCTGCGGTTCCCTGTACAATATCGGGTACGGCATGGCTGCCATCATGCAGGTGCATGGTGAGGACCATGCTTTTCGGCAGTTTCGTCCTTTCCAGCTGTCCGAATGATTCCAGCGTATCCAGAAAGGAACGGACAGTGGCCCTGTGCCACCGCCATTCGGTTGCGAGGTCTGAAACGGTCACATGGCACTGCCTCGGCCTGAGCTCGAAATCCTGATTTCTTAAAAAAGGGGAAACAAAGCCTGCCAGTGACTTGTCCAACAGGTCGCAATAGGCTTCCGTCCTTGTCTTGCGTTCACCGACCTTTTCCTTGAGGAAGTCGAACAGACCGATACATGTCGATATGGTTGCGGTCATTTCTTCTTTATTCTTCATCTTCATTCTGTTTTTTGTGATTGACTATTGTGCGGATAAAATAAGGCCGCTTCTGTCCGCATTATCATGGCAGCCTCGCGTGATGATTGCAATGGTAGATGTCGGACATCTCATCCGGATGTTCCGACAGGTAAAGTCTCCTGTCCCGGTCCTCCCATTCGGCCAGAACTCTGCCGGAGGGATAGAACAGGGCTGCCAGAAGGATATATGAGACGGTAGCGGACAGGGTGAACAACTGCGGCACGATACATACAGCCAGTGCGAAGACGCCGCAGGCGACAAATGCCTTCGGACGGTCGAGCAGCTTGCGGAGCCATCTGTCCGTCCTCCTGGCGGAGAACATGGCGGCACATACGATGGCAGACAATACCGTGCCGAACTGTCCGGGATGTCCGGTCGTATAGACATAATGGAAAAGGAGCAACAGGACCACAAGCACCTGCGTGTAGAATTTGCGGGCCTGGGCATTGTCTGTCATGGCACGGTAGAATACTGCCATGAAGGAACGGCGGCTCCTGTACAACGCCATCGGCAGAATGACAAGCAGTACTATGAATACAAATTGTAATAGAAGGCTGGTCATAGGTAGGATGGCTTTGATGTCAAATGTATGGGCTGTTCAAGCAGCTCCAAACGTACAATGCCGTGTGTGGCCAACAGTATGATGGCTTCTGCATCTGGAGCCGTGAGATACATGGCGGCTTTCTTGATTCGCTGACGGAACTGCCTGTCCTGCTTGCGCAATGTGGCCAACGCCCTGTCCAAATCGTGTTCGGGAATGTTCCACACGGTGCCTTCGGCACAGCCTCCGTTCGGCTTGAATGCCCGTAGGACCAGCGTGCGGGAAACGAGGTAGTCTGTCCTGTCGCTCCTTGCGATGACGTGCTCCCTGTAAAGGCTGGCATCGGCCACCTCAATCCATGTCCTGTGTGCATTGATCCAGTACACCATCTGTCGGTACAATGTATTTCTCATATAAAATCCATCAATAAGTCTTCCTTGTTCCTCCTGTATTTCAATGTGCCACTTTTCGAATGCAGTTTGAGATCAAGGCAAAGGTCGCCGTACATCAGATCGAGCGAATCGTAAATAGTGGCGAAAACGCAGCTGACCCTGCCATCGGCATCGGTCTTAGCGTTCATCTTGAACATCTGCCCGAATGCGGGATTGGAGTACGCACAGGTACTGTGCCCGTACTGCTCCGTCGGCATCGGGATATGGTGGTACAGCGTAATCAGTTCCATGTCGTCCTCGAACATGTCCATTACCTCTTCCAACTCGTAGGTGTCGCGTAGAGGAAATGTAAGCAGTACATAGTCTCCGTAGAACTGCGGTTCCTCCATTGTCGTCACATCGAGAAGCTGCGGCAACTGCAACGGGACGAAAGAAAGGAAATCGTTCAGAAAATGTCGTAGCATATTCATGTCTGTTTGTGTTTCGTTCATAATGTCCGGATGTATATCCCCATCAGCATGCCGGGCAGTTCCGCCAGTCCGTTATTGTCCGACTGCAGAACATCTCCCAGCCGGGTAAAAGCCGCAGGCGTCTGTTCCGCAATGTGGCGCAACTTCTCTTTTTCGTATCCGGAAAGCAAGGCCATACAAATGCCGTCCATCGAGATGTAGGGCTGCAGTATCATGCACGCATATCCGAATGCCTGCGCCTTGGATTTTACTTTGTCCTCGCGGATGTCATCAAGGCAGGCAACCGCATTCTGTATAATCCGGCGGTTGGTACGCATGGCCATGTATATCATCGCATCCCGGTAGGATATTTCCTTTTTCTCCGCAGCGAGGAAAACCAACGAACAGCACCGTTCCGTGTCTTTTGTCAAATCCGACACATCCTCTTCGGTCTGACCGTCAAGGTGCGCAAGAAAGGTGCGGAACATGACATCCTCGTCCCTGATGAATGTTTTCAAGTCGGTAAGATTATGTATTCCGCCCTGCAATGTCCCGGCAAGCAACCGGCGGTACGCTGAACGAATGCCGTTGCCATCAATGGCAAGGGGCGGAATACTGTCAAGAGAAACAAAAAAAGGCCTTATACTGTCTGCCGCGTCTGCCAGTTCTTTGTCGTCGCAATAGGGAGAAGTCCTTTCCTTGAGCACAAACACGTCCTGATAGGAACGCGGTGCTGACCCTGCCAGACGGGTGAACTCCGTGTGGAGAGAATCGTGAACCTCGTTGCATTTACCGTACAGGTCGGAATGGGGATTGCCGGAAGTGTTCTGTGTCGCATAGAAAAAGACGGAATCCTTGAGGGACTGCCACCGGTTGATACTAATTGCCAGCTCTTCCGTCGAGAGGCTGTCCATGTTTCTGATTTCACTTAGGAACTTTCCGTATGTTCCGGCAGGATCTTCTTTCATTGACGATTCGGCACTGCCATTTCCGTTACTACAAGATACGGACAGGAACATGGCTACCGATGCGGCAACCAACCCGGCCAAAAGAGACCTTGATTTTGAATATGATTTTGTATCTATCATCTTGCAATTTCAGACTAAAAACGACACAAAACTATACAATATTTGCCATAAAACGCGATATAAAACCGCATTTTGATAATTATTTTTATTCATATTCAACAGTATGATTTCCAATGAAAACAAGTGAAAGAAAAAGTAAGTTCAGAATACGATTTTTAGAATAAATATGTCGGAGTATGATTTCAGACAAACAAAAAACATTATCTTTGCATCGGTTATTATTTTCAGCATAAGACAATGGCAAAAGTTGGATACATATTCAAGGCTAATCACTATGACTCATACGAGGCCGATAAGGAATGGATGTTGAAATTCGGCTGTGTACAGGTGATTGAGGAAGAGACAGACCATGAACTGATGCGTCCGCAATGGAAACAGCTCATGAATGCCCTTGACCGGGGCGACGAGCTTGTGGTATCGAAGTTCAGTAACGCGGTTCGTGGGGTGCGGGAACTTGCCGTCTGCATAGAGATGTGCAGGATCAAGGTCGTGCGTCTGATTTCCATCCATGACCGAATTGACAGCCGTAATGAACTGTTCAAGGAAACTACGGCAGCGGAGGTTCTTGAAATGATTGGAGCCCTTCCGGAAGAAATAGCCGCATTGCGGAAATCTTCCAGCCATATCATGCTGCTCCAAAAGAACATCAAATCTCCGGCCAAGACGGTGAAGACTTTATCCCGGACTGAACGGGAAAGAACCATCGTAGATATGTACAATGCCGGTTATTCTATGGACGACATTGCCAATGTCAGCGGATTCAGCAGCAGAAGTTCGATATTTCGCATTCTTAACAAATACAACGTCGATTTGAACAGAGGCCGGACCAAAGGGCCGAGACGGAAAAAGGGGACAGAAGATGCAGGGTGAGTAATATAATACCAAATTATATGGAATTATCCGATTGGTTCAAAGGATTTGAGAAAGGCATCGCCAAACTGACGGAAGGGCAAAGGGAAACGTTCTTCCATGAGTGTGGTAAAAACTGTGTACAATGTGGCACGCTTCAAATTTATAAAGACTTGTATGAACAGGCGGCTGGAGACCTTGACCTGTTTTTCTCTAAAGCCAATAAATTGCCCGGTGTAAGATGCGAAACGATAGAGAAAGGTTCTGTTTATAACCTGTATTTTCTGGAATGTACCTGCGGCCTGCACAATCAAGGCTATGTTTCTACACCTATGCTCTGTGAATGCTCCCGGCAAAGCATTCTTTACGTCCTGCATTCATTATGGAAAGACAAGGCATTTCGGGTAACTATTTGCGAATCCATATTACAGGGAGGCCAACATTGCAAAATGCAAATTGAAGCAATAAACGACAATGGAAATTCATAATTTATTGGATGCCAAATCAAGAACAGAGCTGCGTGAATGGCTAATACAGAACCATAAAACGGAAAAAGAATGCTGGGTAGTCGTGAAACGTGGCAGACCTACAGATGACAATACTTTCTGGTATATTGATGCTGTAGAAGAAGCCCTATGCTTCGGCTGGATTGACAGCACAACTAAGAAAATATCAGATGATGTAACAGCCCAGAAACTTTGTCCCAGAAAACCGAAGAGCAATTGGTCCGAGCTTAACAAGGAAAGATGCCGTAGAATGGAGCGGTTAGGATTGATGACTGATGCCGGAAGAGCCGTTTTACCGGATATGTCGCCTGATGGTTTCATCATAGACGAGGAAATATTACAAAGGCTACAATCCGATCCGGTAGTGTGGAATAACTTCTGCCAATTTCCTGACTTATATAAGCGAATCAGAATTGATACTATCCAAATCAAGAAGAATCAACCCGAACTTTTTGAAAGTCGCCTCCTGACTTCGTCAATGCGCCACCCAAATTAAGATTTGTTGCCAGATATGTCGAA
>OCHK01001282.1_pt1 | contig 20178 bp, 19 predicted proteins | sample 1538551 | NCBI WGS metagenome assembly OCHK01 (sample SAMN04571707, study PRJEB22368) | human gut metagenome | biome: human gut; material: stool | host: Homo sapiens | place: Luxembourg | collected 2012-08-31
AGACGGAGGAGGGTTATATTCGCCGCTTTTACAAGCGGGAACCGCGAGGAGGATTACTTGTTTACGGGAGTAACACCATTAAACTGAGTATCGCCCTTATCGCCAAGAGTTTCGGTGATGGTGTTGCTCTTAAGGGTCAGGGTTATTGTACCGGTGCCGCTCTTCTTGTATTTGATAGCAGCACTATCGTCCGCAAGGTAGGTGGTGCCTCCCGCCATTTCGGTGGTGCAGCCGCACTTAGTGAAAACGCAGTTTTCAATTCTGTCGGTGCGAGTACCGGTGCCCTTGTAGCTGACCTTGATACCGGTAGCGCACTCGGTGAAGGAGGAATCCTTAACTGTCAGGCTGCCGTCACATCCAAAGTAAACGCCCTGATCGCTTCCGCTGACCTTGCAGTTGTTCATGGTCAGATTGATCGTACCGGTTTCGCCATAAGCAAAGAAGATGCCACCAGCTGCGTTAGTACCAATGCCTGTACCCTCATAGGTGCAGTTTTCGAGAATAATATTCTGCGTCACACCAGCATTCGGAGTATTACCCCAAACTCTGAGGTTCTTTGCATCATAGACCTTAATAGTAAAGTTAGCGTTCTTACCTGCTTCGCTCGTATTGATAGCAAGCTCGCCATATTCAAAGTCAGCGCCGTTGGCATAGATGGTGATATCCTTGGTGACATCTGAGCTTCTATTCGGCTGAGCGAGGAAATCGGTCAAAGCCATCAATCTTCCCTTGGTATTTTTCTTCAGATAAATGGTAGAAGCGCCATTATCAAGAGCGGTCTTGACATCTGCAGTATACTGCACATTACCGTTGCTGTCAACATAGGCGGCAGCAGCCTGTGCTTTGCCAGTAGTGCCGCCAGGGATGCTATAATCCGCCTCTGTTTGGGAATCAAAGATTGCGTCAGTTACACCAGCAGGATAGGTCAGATAAGTGGCATCCTTATCATACTGATTGTTGAAGCTATCGTTCTCCACGGTGTCCTGCGTAGCATACACGGTGAAACGAACATTCGTCAGTTCCTGATTCTGATACTTGTTGCCGGCTGCCTCGTCCATGTGGGCAGAAACAGTGATCATTCCGGTTGTGCCGCCGTTGGCAGCAAGATGACCCTTGGCGCTCATATCAAATTCTTCACCACTTGCGGTTTTGTAGGTGAATTTGATTACATCGAGCAGCAGGGAGTCGCCGTCCAGACCGGTGATGGCGATTTTATATTTGAGCGCCAAATTGCCGGTGTTGACGATCTGGAACGGAGTGAGCAGGTATGTACAACCCGGCTCCCAGAGAATATCGTCCTGATTGGCGATATCATTGCCGTCCTTGTCGACCCATTTCAGAGTGTCAATTTCCGTGCCTTCCTTGTTCTGAATCTCAACATGGAGATTACCGGACGTGATCTTGTTCACGCCGGTGGACGCCGTATCGGTAAACCAGGCGAACGTTGTCCCGACCAGCATGACAACGCACATGACCAGTGCCATAACGCTGGTCAATAGCGTGCGCTTTGTCGCTTTTTTGTTGTTCATTGTTTGTGAACCCTCCTAAATTAAAATTTCCGCGTCCACACGCCCACTTCTTCCCCCACCGGGGGAAGAATCGAGCGCCTATAGGCGCTCGGACACATATTCACGGTTGCGAGGTCAGTATATCACCATATTTTTTCGTGTGCAATCGTTTTCGGCACAGAAAATTCATTTTTGGCATAACGCACAAATCAGACGCCCATTTATTGCCGTTTTGACAAAATTTCGCAAGGCAGAGAACGGATTCCCACGCCAGTGACACGGTCACTGGCTCGGAATGACAGCGCTTTGCGCTGTATGGGGCGGACAGAGTCGTCCGCCCCGCCGTCTTACGCGCCAATTCCCGTCAGTTTTTCAGGCTTTGCAGCGGCGCGGGGATGCGCCCGCCCCGTGCTATGAAGTCGGCGGAGGACGCCTCGTGCACCGGCATGACCGGCGCGCTGCCCAGCAGACCGCCCATCTCCACGGTGTCGCCCACGTCCGCGCCCTCCACGGGGATCACGCGCACGGCGGTGGTCTTGCTGTTGACCATGCCCACGGCGGCCTCGTCCGCGATGATGGCGGAGATCGTCTCCGCCGTGGTGCTGCCGGGCACGGCGATCATATCCAATCCCACGGAGCACACGCAGGTCATGGCCTCCAGCTTGTCGATGGTCAGGGTGCCGTCCAGCGCGGCGGCGATCATGCCCTCGTCCTCGGACACGGGGATAAACGCGCCGGACAGACCGCCCACATGGCCGCTGGCCATGACGCCGCCCTTCTTCACGGCGTCGTTCAGCAGCGCCAGCGCCGCGGTGGTGCCGTGGGTACCGCAGACGGCCAGACCCATCTCCTCCAGAATGCGCGCCACGCTGTCGCCCACCGCCGGGGTGGGAGCCAGCGACAGATCCACGATGCCGAAGGGCACATCCAGCCGGCGGCTGGCCTCGGATGCCACCATCTGACCCATGCGGGTGATCTGGAAGGCGGTCTTTTTGATGGTCTCCGCCACCACGTCGAAGGGCTGTCCCTTGCACTGCTGCAGGGCGTGGTACACCACACCGGGGCCGGACACGCCCACGTTGATGACGGTGTCGGCCTCGCCCACACCGTGGAACGCGCCCGCCATGAAGGGGTTGTCCTCCACGGCGTTGCAGAACACCACCAGCTTGGCGCAGCCCAGGCCGTCCTGATGGCGGGTCAGGTGCGCCGTCTCCTTGATGATGCGTCCCATCTGCGCCACGGCGTCCATGTTGATACCGGCCTTTGTGCTGCCCACGTTGACGCTGGAGCACACCAGCTCCGTCTGCGCCAGCGCCTGGGGAATCGATGCCAGCAGCCGCCGGTCACCGGTGGTGAAGCCCTTCTGCACCAGCGCGGAATAGCCGCCGATAAAGTTGACGCCGCAGGTCTTGGCGGCTCTGTCCAGCGTCAGCGCCAGCGGGACGAAGTCCTCGCCTTTGCAGGCCGCGCCCGCGATGGCCATAGGCGTGACGGAGATGCGCTTGTTGACGATGGGGATGCCGAACTCGCTCTCGATCTCGCAGCCGGTCTGCACCAGCTTCTCGGCGCGGGAGCATATCTTGTCGTAGATCTTGTCGCAGCAGCGGCGCATGTCCTCATCGGCGCAGTCCAGCAGGGAGATGCCCATGGTGATGGTGCGGATGTCCAGATGCTGCTTGTCCACCATGGCGATGGTGTCGAATATATTTTGCAGGCTCAGCATGGCGGCACCTCTTTACAGCTTGTGCATGGCGTCGAAGATGTCCTCCCGCTGGATGCGGATGGACAGCCCCCGGCTCTCGCCATACTCCTTCAGGCTGGCGCGCAGCGTGTCAAAGGGCGCCCTGCACTCCGCCAGATCCACCACCATCATCATGGTGAAATAGCCCTCCATGATGGTCTGGCTGATGTCCAGCACATTGATGCGGTTGTCCGCCAGCGTGTTGCACACCCCGGCGATGATGCCCACCTGATCCTTACCCACAACGGTGACGATCGCTTTCATACCTATATACTCCTTTCAGGTCGTTTTTGTTTTAGCGCCCTCCTGCCGATGGCAAGCCGACGATGGCGTATCGGGTATACGTCGAGGAGGCTTGACGATGGCAGGGCGCAGGAGGTGCAGTTTTCGGAAAACCGATGGATCCTGCGTTCTGCCGATGGCAAGCCGACGATGGCGTATCGGGTATACGTTGAGGAGGCTTGACGATGGCAGGGCGCAGGAGGCGCGGTTTTCTACTCCAGCTCGTCCAGTGTCAACGAGTAGCTCGGCAAAAAATGCTCCCGGAAATAGTCCAGCTCCGGCAGGCGCATGGCATCCATGGCGGCGGCGGTCTGGGCGGCGGCCTGACGGAACTCGTTGTTGCCGGCCTTCAGCTCCTCGATGCACTTGATGTGCGCGGACAGCTTGTCCGCCGCCTTGACCAGCTCCTCCACCTCCGGATCGGCCGGGTGCAGCGCGTCCTCGTAGGCGGGGCGCAGCTCCGGGGGCAGCATGTCCAGCAGCTTTTCCTCCGCCACCTGCTCCACGGCCTTGTACGCCTGACGGATGGCGGGGTTGTAGTATTTGATAGGGGTGGGCATGTCGCCGGTGAGGATCTCCCCGGCGTCGTGGTACAGCGCAGCCACGGCCACCGCACCGGCGTCCACCTGTCCGCCGAATTTCTCGTTGCGCAGCACCGCCAGCGCGTGCGCCAGCACTGCCACCTGATGGCTGTGCTCCTGGATGTTCTCGGTATAGCTGTTGCGCATCAGCGCCCAGCGCTGGATGAAGCGCATGCGGTTGATATAGGCGAAAAAGTGATTCATATTATGTCAACTCTCCCATCAGCATATCGCCGTCAGTCCCCGTTATCTTCACGTTTAGAACTCTGTTATGTAAATCTTCCCCCCGCACGCCCGTTTCGCAGTAATTGGGGGTGTGACCGGTGTAATAGCCGTCCTTCTCCTGCTCGAACAGCACCGGATACACCTGCCCCACGCAGCCCTCCAGATACGCCCGGTGCATCTGCGATGCCACCTCTGCGGCGCGGGCGGCGCGGCGCTCCTTCACGGCGGCGCTGAGCTGCTCCATGGCAGCGGCCTTGGTGCCGGGGCGGATGGAGTAGGGGAAGATGTGCATGGCGGCGAAGCCGCACTTTTCGATAAAGGCCAGCGTCCGGGCGAATTCCTCCTCCGTCTCGCCGGGGAAGCCGCAGATCAGGTCGGTGGTCACGGCGGGACGGTCGAAATACGCACGCAGCAGCGTGACGGACTGGTAAAACCGCGCCGTGTCGTATTTGCGGTTCATGCGGCGCAGCGTCTCATCGCAGCCGGATTGCAGCGACAGGTGGAAGTGCGGGCACAGGTTGGGCAGCTTCGATGCCCGGCGGCAAAAGTCCTCCGTGATGGTGCGCGGCTCCAGACTGCCCAGCCGCAGGCGCATACCCCCGGCGGCGGCGGACACCGCCTCCAAAAGGTCAATGAGCGTCTCGCCGGTTTTCAGGTCGTGTCCCCAGCTGGATATCTCGATGCCGGTGAACACCAGCTCCCGATAGCCTTCCCGCCGCAGCTGCGCCGTCTGCTCCACGGCGACGGCCTTGGGCAGCGAACGGACGCCGCCCCGGGCGTAGGGGATGATGCAGTAGGTGCAGAAGTTCACGCAGCCATCCTCCACCTTCAGCATGGCGCGGGTACGCTCCGCCATACCGCCGGCGGGCAGTACCTCGAAGTCCCGGCGGCGCAGGGCATCGTCCAGCAGGGTCAGGGGCTGCTTCTCCCCCGCCGCCTGCTCGAATAAGTCCAGAAACGCCATGCGGTCGCCGGTACCGGCGATCAGGTCGATGTCCAGCCCGGCGGCCTCGTCGGGGTGGGTCTGGACGTAGCAGCCGCAGGCGGCCACCACCGCGGCGGGATTCCGCTTTTTGCAGCGGCGGATCATCTGGCGGGACTTCTTGTCGCTGACGGCGGTGACGGAGCAGGTGTTGACGATATAGCCGTCGGCCTCCTCCTCGAAGGGCACCAGCTCATGTCCCCGGCGCAGCAGCTCCTGCTCCATGGCCTGCGTTTCATATTGGTTGACCTTGCAGCCCAAGGTGTAGATCGCAACACGCATCTTGCACTTTCCTTTTATCTATCGTATAATAATGTTTCACGGCGGTATGCTTCCGCCGGATGTATCGGTATATTATACTTCATTTCACCGGGTCTGACAAGTACCGGCTTAGGAAAACAGGAGGCCTCCCATGATCTATCTCGACAATGCCGCCACCACGCCGGTGCCCCGCGCCGTGGCCGATGCCATGTATCAGGTGCTGACGGAGCAGTTCGGCAACCCCTCCTCCCAGTATCCCATGGGCGTGGAGATGAAAGCCGCCGTGGAGCGCTGGCGCGCCGTCATCGCCGGGGCGCTGGGCTGCAAGGCGGAAAGCCTGTATTTCACCTCCTGCGGCACGGAAAGCGACAACTGGGCGATACAGGCCGCCCTGTGGCAGAACCGGCACAAGGGCAAGCACATCATCACCACCGCCGTGGAGCACAGCGCCGTGCTGGAGCCGTGCAGATGGCTGGCGCAGCAGGGCTATGAGATCACCTATCTGAAGCCGGGGCGGGACGGCAATATCACCGCGGAGCAGGTGGCCGCCGCCCTGCGGGAGGACACGGCGCTGGTGTCCATGATGCTGGTGAACAACGAGACGGGCTGCGTGTTCCCGGTGCGGGAGACGGCGGCGTTGCTGCGGGAGAAGAACTCCCCCGCCCTGCTGCACTGCGACGCGGTGCAGGGCTTTATGAAGGTGGACTGCGACCCGGAGGGCTGGGGCGTGGACATGATGAGCCTGTCCGCCCACAAGCTGGGCGGACCCAAGGGGATCGGCGCGCTGTACATGGGCGGGCGGATGCGGAATCCCCGCCCCCTGCTGCCCGGCGGCGGGCAGGAGCGCGGCCTGCGCTCCGGCACGGAGGCCACGGCGCAGATCGCCGGATTTGCCAAGGCCGTGGAGCTGCGGCAGGAGCACTATGAAGAAAAGCTGGCGCACATGGCGGCGCTGAAGGAATACTGCCGGACAAAGCTGCTGGACATGGGCGGCGTTGTGCCGGTGGGCAACGGCGCTGCGCCCCACATTCTGGCGGTGTCGCTGGTGGGCTACCCCAGCGGCAACATCGTCACCGAGCTGGGCGCGCAGGGCATCTGCATCTCCGCCGGTTCCGCCTGCCATCAGGGGAAGGCCAGCCATGTGGTGTCCGCCCTGGGGCTGGATAAGAAAACGGCGGCGGGCGTGATCCGCATCTCCTTCTCCCCCGACAATACGAACGAGGACGTGGACGCCCTGTGCGCGGCGCTGAAGGCGCACCGGGATTCCCGGTTCCCCATGCTATGATATTTGAGGTGAACTATGTTTCAGGCATTGAAGCGCGATAAGGCGTTTTACAGCTATCTGGTGCGGCTGACCGCACCCATCGCCCTGCAGAATCTCATCACGTTTTCGCTGGGTCTGATCGACACGCTGATGGTCAGTCAGCTGGGCAACAACGAAATGGCGGCGGTAACGGCGGCCAACGTGCCGGTGTTCCTGCTGATCTCCATCGTGTTCGGCGTGCAGTCCGGCGTGGGCATCCTCATCAGCCAGTACTGGGGCAAGCGCGACCTGAAGAGCATCAGCCGTGCCATCGGCGTGGCGTCGTTCCTGGGTGTGGCGCTGGCGCTGGTGGTGGCCGTGGTGCTGTTCCTCTGGCCGGTGCAGATCATGGATCTCATGAGCAACAAGCACCACCTGTCCCTGCTGGGCGCGCCGTACCTGCGGGTCATCGGCTTTTCCTATGTGTTCAACATGCTGTCGTCCATCTACGTCAGCGCCCAGCGCAGCGTGGAGAATTCCAGCTTCGGCATGAAGCTGTTCGGCATGTCCACTATCCTCAACACCGGCATGAACTATCTGCTGATCTTCGGCAAGTGCGGCTTCCCCATGCTGGGCGTGGAGGGCGCAGCCATCGCCACGCTGCTCAGCCGCGTGGCGGAGTTCGTTGTCTGCCTGATCTGCGCCCTGCGCAGCCGGGTCATCCCGCTGGATTGGAAGGCGCTGGCGCGTCCCGGCGGCGAGATGCTGCGCCGGTTCGTGAAATACTCCTCCCCTGTGCTGGTGAACGAGCTGTTCTGGGGTCTGGGCAACAGCCTGCTGACGGTCATTCTGGGTCACACGGTCATCTCCGTGGAGTTCCTGGCGGCCAACGCCGTTATGGGCAACCTGAACCGGCTGTTCCTGGTGGTCTGCTTCGGCCTGGGCGCAGCCACCGCCGTTATCATCGGCAAGGCCATCGGCGAGGGGCAAAGCCGGGAGGAGCTGATGGCGCTGTCGCGGACGCTGTCGTGGGTGACGATCCTGGTGGGCGCTGTGCTGGCTGTGGTGGCGCTGGCGCTGGTGCCCCTGCTGTTCCAGCCGGTGATCTTCCCGCTGTTCAAGCTGGAAGGGCTCAGCGCACATCTGGCCACCACGCTGGCGGTGACAGGCTTCGCCTGCATCCCCTTCCACGCCTATTCCATCTCCGCCGTCACCGGTATCCTCCGGGCGGGCGGCGACGTGTTCTGGTCCACAGCGCTGGATCTGGGCCCCCAGTGGCTGATCGCCCTGCCGCTGACGGCGCTTTTAGGTCTGGTGCTGAACGCTGACCCGTGGTTCGTGTCGCTGGCGATACAGGCCGAGAGCTTTGTCAAGTGCCCCATCTGCCTGTGGCGCATCCGGTCGGAGAAGTGGATCCATGACGTGACGCTGCCGGAGGGCCGGTCATGAGCGGTCTGTTCGTCTGTCCCCTGTGCGGCGGTGCACTGGAACGGCAGGGCGGCAGCTATCTGTGCCCCAACGGGCACTGCCACGATGTGGCCAAAGAGGGCTACACCTACCTGCTGCCGGTAAATCGGCGGCACTCCAAGGCGCCCGGCGACGACAAGGCCATGACTGCGGCACGGCACGCCTTTCTGGAAAAGGGCTACTACGCCCCGCTGCGTAAGAAATTATGTCAACTTGCTGTGGAGCTGACCGGCGATGCCCCGGCGGTGCTGGACAACGGCTGCGGCGAGGGCTACTACACCGCCGGTATCTATCAGGCGCTGTGCGCGGCGGGCAAAGCGCCCCGCATGGCCGGTATCGACATCTCCAAGCCCATCCTCCGGCTGGCTGCCAGGCGGGAAAAGAGCATTGACTTCGCCGTGGCGTCCTCCTACCGTCTGCCGGTGGCGGACGGCAGCATCGACCTGCTGGTGAACTGCTTCTCCCCGCTGGCCATCGAGGAATTCCGCCGGGTGCTGCGTCCGGGTGGCTGCTTTGTGTATGTGGTGCCCGGCGCCATGCACCTGTGGGAGATGAAGCAGGTGCTCTACGAGCACCCCTACCCCAACGAGGTGAAGAAGACGCCCTACGAGGGCTTCCGGTACCTGCGCATCGACCATGTATCCGGCATGCTGCATCTGGACTGCCCGGAGGACATTCAGGCGCTGTTCGGCATGACACCCTATTGCTGGAAAACGCCCCGAGCGGGCAAGGAAGCATTATGTAAACTCAAAGAGCTGGACTGCCGTATGGCGTTCGACATCCATGTATTTCAACGGGAGGGAGACTGACCATGGACTATGTGACTGAACCGCGCCGCCTGCGCCGGCGGCGCAGACCCGCGCCGCTGCTGCTGCTGATACTGGCGGCGGTGGTCGTCATCAGCCTGCTGGCAGCGGTAGTGCTGTCCCTGCGGGACAGGCGCAGCCAGCCGGAGCCGGAAGCGGATCCCCACGCCGGGCAGGTGTATGTCAACGACGGCGCCAATATGGTCTGGCTGACGCCCCATGAGGGCTTCCCCGTCAGCGCCCTGCCGCAGGAGGACTTCCGCCGGGACGAAAACGAGGACGGCACCCCCGGCCAGCGCGTCCGGTACATCGGCGCGGACTACGCCACCCGCTGGGGCGTGGATGTGTCCAACTACCAGGGCACCATCGACTGGGCGGCGCTGAAGGCGCAGGGCGTGGAGTTCGCCTATCTGCGCATCGGTCTGCGGGGCTACGGCGAGGCGGGCACCCTGTACCCTGACCGCTCCTTTGTCCGCTACTACGAGGGCGCACAGGCCGCCGGCATCGACGTGGGCGTGTATATGTTCTCTCAGGCCGCCACGCCGCTGGAGGCCGCCGAGGAGGCGCTGTATGTGCAGCAGCTTCTGGACGGGCGGGAGCTGCAGCTGCCGGTGTACTACGACTGGGAGCCGGTTTTGCAGGAGGATTCCCGCACGCTGGACAGCAGCCGTCTGCTGCTGACCGCGCAGGCGCGGGTATTCTGTGAGCTGATAGAAAAGTCCGGCTACGACGCCGGCGTGTACATGAACCGCCAGCAGGGGTATTACCGTTACGACCTGAAAACTCTGTCCCCCTACAAGCTGTGGATCGCCGACTACGGCGACTGGCCGGACTTCTACTACCGCTTCGACGTATGGCAGTATGCGGCGGACGGGCGACTGGACGGCGTCAGCGAGATCCTGGATCTGAACGTGGAGTTCGTGCCTGTAGGCTGACATAAAAAGAACCGGCTCACGCCGGTTCTTTTTTGTGTCTGTAGGGGCGGACGACTCTGTCCACCCTGCTTCCTTTCATTCCGATCCAGCGCGGCGCTGCCGCGCTGACGGGACGTCGAGGACGCCGTCCCCCATACCGCGACAACCAAAAGACCGGCTTTCGCCGGCCTTTTGGTTTACATAATTTAGTTTTTCTTCCCGTGCTGCGCCTTCATGCGCCGCTCGTGATTCAGGATGGTCTTGCGGATGCGCAGGTTTTTGGGCGTGACCTCCAGCAGCTCGTCGTCCGCCAGAAATTCCAGGCACTGCTCCAGACTCAGCTTCCGGGGCGGCACAAGGCGCAGGGCGTCGTCGCTGCCGGCGGCACGGGTGTTGGTCAGCTGCTTTTTCTTGCAGACGTTCACCACGATGTCCTCCTGCTTGGGGCTGACGCCCACCACCATGCCCTCATACACGTCCACGTTGGCGCCGATAAACAGCACACCGCGCTCCTGCGCGTTGAACAGGCCGTAGGTGATGGATTCGCCCGTCTCGCTGGCCACCAGCGAGCCGGTGTTGCGGCGGGTCAGCTCACCCTTATAGGGTGCGTAGCTGTCAAACACGCTGGCCATGATACCCTCGCCGCGGGTATCGGTGAGGAACTCGTTGCGGTAGCCGAACAGTCCGCGGCTGGGAACAAGGAACTCGATCTTCATGCGGCTGCCGATGGGGGTCATCTCCTGCATGTCGGCCTTGCGGGTGCCCAGCTTTTCGATGACGGCGCCCACGCTCTCCGCGGGGACATCCACCACCAGACGCTCGATAGGCTCGCACTTCTTGCCGTCGATGGTCTGGTACAGCACGCGCGGGGGCGATACCTGGAACTCATACCCCTCGCGGCGCATAGTCTCGATCAGGATGGACAGGCTCATCTCGCCGCGGCCCGCCACGTTGAAGGCGTCCATGGCGCCCTCGATCTCGCTGACCCGCAGGGACACATCCTTCAGCGTCTCGCGGAACAGCCGGTCGCGCAGCTGGCGGCTGGTGACGAACTTGCCCTCCCGCCCAGCAAAGGGACTGTCGTTGACGGAGAAGGTCATCTCCACCGTGGGGGCGCTGATCTTCACAAAGGGCAGCGGCTCCACACAGTCGGGAGCGCAGATGGTGTCGCCGATGGTGATATCGCCAATGCCGCTGAGGGCGATGATGTTGCCCGCCGTGGCCTCGGTGATGGGCACCTTACCCAGCCCGGCGAACTCGTACATGCTGACAGCCTTGGCCTTCTTGGCCGGGGCATCGGGATCGTGGTAATTGCACACGGCGATCTCCTGATTCTGCTTCAGCACGCCCCGCTCGATGCGGCCGATGGCGATACGTCCCACAAAGTCGTTGTAGTCGATGGAGCTGACCAGCATCTGGAAGGGCTGGTCAAGGTCGGCCTCCGGCGCGGGAATGTAGTCCAGAATGGTGTCGAACAGCGGCTTCAGGTCGGTGCCCACCACGTCGGGGGAATAGCTGGCGGTGCCGTTGCGGGCGGAGCAGAACAGCATAGGGCTGTCCAGCTGCTCGTCGGTGGCGTCCAGATCCAGCAGCAGCTCCAGCACCTCGTCGATGACCTCGTGGATGCGCTGGTCAGGCCGGTCGATCTTGTTGATGACCACGATGACGCGATGACCCAGCTCCAGCGCCCGGCTCAGCACGAACCGCGTCTGGGGCATGGGACCCTCGGCGGCGTCCACCAGCAGGATGACGCCGTTGACCATCTTCAGGACACGCTCGACCTCGCCGCCGAAATCGGCGTGACCCGGCGTGTCGACGATGTTGATCTGGATGGCGGTGTTCTTGGCCAGAATGGTGATGCCGCGCTCCCGCTCCAGGTCGTTGGAGTCCATGACGCGCTCCACCGTCTCCTGATTCTCGCGGTATACGCCGCCCTGCTTGAGCATCTGATCCACCAGCGTTGTCTTGCCGTGGTCGACGTGGGCGATAATGGCTACGTTTCTCAGTTTCTCGTTCTGCAAAGGTAAAAACCCCTTTCTCTTGGGCAAATTCATTAACCTACGTATTATATGCCCACAAACGCCCGATTGCAAGAGCTTTCGCCAACTTTTTTCCCATCTCCGCGTTGACAAACACCCCTGCTTGGGGTACAATACCAGTTGCATACGCCTCCGTAGCTCAGTTGGATAGAGCGACCGCCTCCTAAAAATCGAATCGTTCGAATCCTGGAGCCCTGTAAAATTGAATATTTTCTGTATAAGCCCCCGTAGCTCAGTTGGATAGAGCGGTCGCCTCCTAAGGTTGTGCTCTACCAGCTGCCTTACGGGGAAAAGTGATCGTTGCCAGTCTCAATTTAATATAAGTCTCTGTAGCTCAGCAGGATAGAGCGTTCGCCTCCTAAGCGAAAGGCCGTGGGTTCGAATCCCGCCAGGGACGCCAGCAAACACGCCGAAAACCTTTGATTTATCAGGGTTTTCGGCTTTTCTTATTTTTGCGGCTTTGGTGGCTTTTTTGCAAAAAACCTTGGTTTGCTAACATTTGCTAACGAGATTTGGCCTTTTGCTAAGAAAGGCGGTAAGTCAGAGGTTCGATTTTTACCAAAGGAACTTGCAAACATTTGTTAGCAGAAATTAGAGGAAGTTGCAAACAAAATCGCGAATTTGCTAACATCGCTCAAAAATGCCTTCAGAACCTTGCTAACAAAAAAAGTGTTTGGTCACTGTGCAAAGTGGTTCAAACGAAGAAAACCTCTCACAAAGCGAGAGGCGTTCTTCTGAGGTGGGGACTTTATAAAGCCTTTGCCAGCTGCTTGAGCAGTGCGGCAGTTTCGGGATTTTTAAGCAGCTCCAGTATCTTCACTGCATCACTTTCATCACTTTCAGTGACGGCAGTATCCGCAGTTTCTGGCTCTGTATCTTCAACGGGATCAGGAGTCTTAGAGGAATAAAAAGCTTTCTCCAATCGCTGAGCGTTTATGCACCGATCCTCGTCGATGATGTGAGAATAGACATCCGCAACCATTTTAACCTGAGCATGACCGGAGTCACCCTGGACTGATTTCATATCGCCGCCATTGAGTTTCAGCTTGTAGGTGATGCTGGAGTGGCGGAGAGAATGGAACACAACATGAGGCAGTCCGTTTTCTTTGATAAGTTTATTGAAAGCACGGTTAATCACCTGACTTTCCATCGGACGGCCATTGCTGGAGCAAAAGACCAGGTTATTGTCGATGTATTCATCTCCAAACAGATCCATCAGCTCATCAATTTCTTTTTTTCTCTCTACCAGCATATAGGCAACTGTTTTCGGCAGGTACACGCGGCGAATACTGGTTTTGGTTTTAGGCTCTTTCAGGACCAGAGCAGTATGGGTACTGGCTATGCAAGGTGGAAACTTCTTAATAACACCTTTGTCGCTCAAATCGTCCAATGCACCTCGTGTAACCCGTTGCAGCTCTTTGTTGACGAATATATAAGCTGAACCATTTTCTATGCTCTGTGGTGCAATATCAATGCAGTCCCAGGTAAGGCCCAGCATTTCACCAATGCGTAAAGAGCAGGAGAACGCCAGATTTAAGGCAAGGGAGAGGATAGGATCATCACAGACTTCCATAGCCTTGCTTAGCGTTTCGGCAGTCCATATATCCCGTTCTTTATGTTCTTCTTTGGGAAGTGTCGCATTCAGGACAGGGTTACGGCTGATTAGTTCCCAACGCACCGCCTGATTAAAGGCACTGCGAAGTAGCTTGTGAATTTCTCTTACTGTATGCGGGGTCAGATATTCGCTTGTGGGTTTGCGGTTGTTGACGCTTACCGTTTTCACAGAGAGCAGATCGCGGTAATACTTATCCATCATCCTTGGAGTGATGTCGGATAGTAACATATCTCCGATAATAGGAGTTATGTAGTTTCTCGCCAGACCACGGCGGCTTTCATATGTTGACATTGCCCAGGTATTTACACCATAGATGGACATATATTCATCGAGCAGATCGTTCAGGGTCTTTGCCGTAGGAATAAAGAAGGTTCCAGAGTCCTGCTCATACTCAATTTGCTTTTTTCGTTTTTTTGCTTCTGCATTTGTGCTGAAGGTTTCCCAACGCTGTCTGCGTTTTCCGTTTTCATCTGTGTAATCATACACCACAGAATATTTGCTTTTACGCTTCACGATAGATGCCATTTTCATTGCTCCTTTCTGAGATTTTCACATAATGAGTTTGCTTTTGATACCAGGCTTCAAAACTGCTGGTAATGATACGAATTCTTCGATCAATCAAGGTCGTCTCAAAATAGCCCCTTTTAACAAGGTCATAAGCTGTGCCAGATTTCAGCCCCAAAAGATCCGCCATTTCCGGAACTGACATCGTAGTATGCCTCCATTTCTCTCCGGGCGGTGTACCATCCACTTTTTTATAGTGGAACTGGCAGGCATACCAATCTTCAAAGCTATCCAGCATAACTCTCATTCGTCCGGCCACTTGAATTGTTTTGAAATAGTTCTTTTTAACCAACCAGTAGGATTCTACTTTACCAAGCCCAAGCATTTTGCCCATCTTTGGTACAGACATACTGGTCTTTACTCTTTGTTTCTGCATGGCTTTTGCCTCCTCTATAAAGTTTTTCTTGCTATGGCCTCATTGTAAGAGAAAGCAGAAAAAAAGTTAAGGATGTCGATTTGGAGATCGGCATCCTTGACAAATCATTCATCTGTGTGATCCAGCCAGTCATCAAAGCTCTTTTTGGAAATGCGGATATGACCGCCGACTCTGACGCTGTGGAATACACCTTGTTTTACCAGATTATATGCTGTGGGACGACTGATACCTAGAATGTCCTGAATCTCATCGACCGTATAGGTTCTTTTGTCATAGCTGACAGGATTTTGTTCATTAAAGCGGTTCAATTCCGCAATTCTTGCTTCAAACATAAAAACGCCTCCTTTATCCGGTAAGTGGCCTTACGGAGCCTCCATTTCCTCCGGAATATGAATATCTAAACTAACTTGCAGAGCATCATCAATCGCTCTCATTTCTTCGCGAGATACGCGCCCAATGTACGATAAAACACGCCTTTTATCAATCGTTTTAATTTGCTCCAGCAGAACAACAGATTTCAGTCCAAGCTCTGGAACGCTCTCCAGTGCATAGTGTGTGGGCAGCTCCTTTTTCTTAATCCATTTACTGGTGAGCGGAGCTACGATCAAAGTGGGGCAGAAAAAATTCCCCACATTGTTTTGAAGAACCAGGACAGGACGGGTGCCGCCTTGCTCTGATCCAAAATAAGGATTCAAATTGGCATAATATAAATCCCCACGCTTATAAATCCAATCTTCTTTCATGTTCATCCTCCTATGTTTTGAGATTTGATTATGTAAGAAGGAGGCTCTGCAAATTACAGAGTCTCCTTCAATTTAGCGCCTGTTTTATCCCTTACTTGTCCACGACACCCCAGGGACTTGGGTAATCATTAAGCCGCAGGTGGCTGGCCTGCTTCTCAGGAGTTTCACCTCCACTTCGTTTGGTCTTACCCATGGCCTGCGACGGTTATTATCACGCTCGGACTATGGCTGTAAGAGAGCTTTCCTCCTTGTTATGCCATGACCGGATGCCATCCGATGTATTCCAGCCTGATATATTTCTGATAAACCGAAAACTCATCTATACAGCAAAAATGGGTTGGCCTGTTATGCGAGTGGCAGCTCTCAGAAAATATACCGCTGATGTAGCGGCTATTACGCCCAAAGAGGATCAAACTTAATGATTCGTATATGAGGTTGTCAAGGTGCAAGTGAAAGGATTTCCCTCTCACTTGCTACTGCCACTTTTTTAGAAAATCGCAACCAACTTTTTTATTTTTTCTTCAATTTTTTTCAATCGCTTATCTGCGGCTTGCCGAGTAATACCATATCGTTGGGCTAAACAAGTTGCATTTGGTATTTTCATTTCATAATAGGACAATATAAAATCTCGTTCTGCTGGACTCAGTTTCAATAGAGCTTGGTGTAAATCCTCAAGAAGTAAATTCTGAATAGCTTGTTCCGCAGTATCAACAGATTCATCCACAAACAAATCTGTATCCTGATAACCTTCCTCTGTGCCGTCACGATCTCCCACATGAGAAGCCGGGAATATAGAGCGACTTTTCTCATGTTCCTGGAGATAGCGGCTGTGGCGGTCCTCCTGTTGGTATTTTTCAAAATCTTTGCGAGAACATTCCATGATAATGCGGTCATCTTCATCACGGAACATTTTGACTGTTTCAACAAAAAAGCGCCCAGTAAAGCAACCATTGCGGCGTGCCTTACTGAACGCTGAAAAACTGATTTCCTCCCATTCCTGTGGGCTGTTATTTTTCCAAATGAATACTCTCGTCATATCCTTTCCTCCGTTCAAATTCTTGGTAGTCAGCGAATTTGAACGGTGTCATGGATATTTTGCTATGTACGCCTCCCAGCGCATACCGGCCTCCTAATACCGGGCAAAGAAAAAGGCCGGAAGTGTTTTCACCTCCAGCCATGTTCCTGCCGCCATATTGCAGCAGGAATGAAAAAAGCCCGGTTAATGCCGGGCCTTATGTAGAAAAGTATTCAATTTAGCGCATTCCTGCCACTATAACAAGTATAGCAGGTCGGAAGTCGGAAGGGAGTAGGGATTAGGTCGGGGATTTGTCGGGATTTAGTCGGGATTTAGTCGGGATTTAGTCGGGGCAGCTCCTCCAGGACTTCTGGAATAGAATATCCAAACAAGCAAACAGAAAATAAATAGATGGCTTCTCGTTTTCGGTCATAAAAGACACTGCGCTCTATATTTAGTTCTTCCAGCAATTCTTTCTCTGTACTGTTGAACCGATAGATAAATTGCTTAGTCAAAATTTCATAGTAAAGTTCTCCTCGATCCGGATACCGTTTCAGACGAAGGAGTGCACGGTCAATAATATTGACCAACATTTGATTTTGAACAAGGCAGCAAACTTTTTCTTCAAAGGCTTGCAGTTCAATATCTGGTGCAAAATTTTCAAGATAGCAGAGGCCAGACTCTATATCTTGTTCTCCCATAATCCAAGCAGTTTCTTGTAATTCTTCTGCCCGTTCACTCAGAACCCAGACTACATCACGGTAAATCTTTAGAATCAGCTTACTTCTATGAAACGCAGCGTCGCTGTTAAGCCCCAAAGCTGTTAGCCTGCTGTTACATTTTTGGATTGTTGTGCTTTCTTTTCTCATAGAACATCCCTCCTTGTTCGCAATATTGCGAACATATTAGGTACAAAATAGCATAGCAGAGGAGCGTGAGAGAGGGCAGTGCCTCTCTCTATTCCCCCATTTGGTTATATCAGGTTTCTGGATTTTAGACGAATCTGCATTGCTTGCTTGGAAACCTCAAAAATATTTGCCATTTCAGCAATGAGCTGTTCATCTGTCCGGCCTATTCTAAGCCGGTAAAAACATTTTTTGATCTGCGGTAAAGGCATTAGCAGAGCAGAGGCCAGAGTATCCGCCTGACGCTCAATTATGCCATGACTTTCGTCGGAAGAAACATTTCCGTTATAAGCAGCAACATCTCCAGTACCAGAGTACAACTTCTTATGTAGTACCCAATGAGCCAGCTCATGGGCACAGGTAAAACGGAGCCGCCCTAATTTTGATGGATCACAAAGCCGTTCATCAATTAAGATTGTACCAGCTCTTACTGCAATCATTCGATACTGTCTCTGTATCTGGTCATATAAAACAACGGCACCATCATCGAAAATTGTTTCCCCTAATATCTTGGGGTTTTTTCTTAGTGTATGAAACTCCAGGATTAGATCAAACTTTGTCTCGATAATGGTTTCGATTGGCACAGAACATGGTTGCCCGGATAGCAGAGAGGGATCATATTCCATCAGGATTTTTCGCCCTACCGCCTCGATTGCTTCTGTACGGATTTGTGGAATTGACAAAGCTATCCCCCCTATCGTTTACGCTCCTTTAGCATTTTCATAAATGTCTGCCATTCTTCATCGGTAGCGTCTACTTCTTTTGCCACACGCAAGGCTGCCCGAACAATATCTTTTTCCATGATATAGTCTGGCAAATCAGCAGATACTGTATTGCGTGATTTTGCAGCCAGATCCAAAAGCAACTCATATTCTGATTTATCCAAATTCAGAAAGGCGGAGATGCGTTCCACAAAATCTCCATTGGGTGCAGGACGGCGGCTTTGTTCAATATCACACAGATAGCCGTAAGCAATATTCAAATGCTTGGCTGTATCGCGTAAATTGAATTTGTGCGCCTTGCGTTTCTCGGCTATAAATGATCCAAAAGTTATATTGCCCACAGCATTCACCTCTCATTTGTTCGACGAACTGCGAACATCTTGCTTATATTGTATATCGAACATCTGTTCACTTCAAGGATAAAAATTTCATTTGAAAAGAGGTGTTAAAAATCAATAACACCTCTTTTGCGCTATATAAATTCCTGAGCGATTTGCTGCATTTCCGTAATGCACTCTTTGGGAGAGAGAATTTTTATTTTCCCTTTGAATTTGAATATCCAGCCATAAAAAGTTCCACTGGGGTTCACTTCAATTTTTGCTGTGAAGTGCGCGTCATCATATCTCTCAACAGGGGCATCTTCTCCATAATGATCTATGATTACTCTCATCAATTCGTTTTCACATAGAAGGGTTACTTCCTTCGATGACTCCGATGTAAACATATCAACCATTTTATTTGTATAGGAGGCTACATCAAATCCCTCTATCGGCATAAAGCAAGTTTCAAGATTTTCTACACTTGTTAGCCGATCTACACGGAAGTGAGCAATCTTCTGATGCTTCAGAGAAAATCCAATCAAATAGTAATGGTCATTTTTCCATTCAAGCGCATAGGGATTTACGACATAATAATATCCATCGTGCTTTAAGATTTTCTTTTTTTCCTGAGTATATTCATAGTATTGGAACCGAATTTGCTGATGGTTTCCAATCGCTGTTTGGATATTATCAATGATATAGTAAACCTTTTCATTATGCGGTTTGACACGGCTGGATAAAGCAGCAAATTTTTGAAGCTGCTCTGCCTGATGTGTGCTGGTCAGACGGCATAATTTCTGTACCAGTTCCTCGGATTTCCTGGCAGAAATGATCTTCGAGGATGCTACTGCGTCTGTCAGCATTTTCAGTTCTGGATACTCAAACAGGCGGCTTCCCATAAAATATTGGTTTTGGGTACTCTTGACCACCACAATATCAATTCCTGCATCGATCAGCGCATTGGTATCCGCGTAAACAGTCTGCCGCACTGCCTGAATTCCTTTTTCATTCAGATGGGCAATGATGTCAGATACTGTGGCGGGATGGTTTTCATCGGTCCTCTCATAGAGAAACCGGAGTAATTCCAGTATCCGCATATTTGTTGAATTCTGCATACTTCACCTCCTCGATTCTTAAAATGGTCTATTTTGTATGGTGTCCAGTCCCAAAGACCAGGAACAGGGCAACCACACAGAGAAGCAGGCCCATCCAATTCCGGTCTATGATCAGCTTGATTACCGCCGCAAGCAGCAGACCGCCCACCAGGAGCACAACGCCGTTCATTCAGCGTCCTCCCGAGGCATATTTCCCCATGTGGATGTCCAGCACTTCTCTGGGCGGCTGGATCAGCGCGTCCTCATACTGGCACTTCCCCTGAATCTCCCGGCTCATCTGGCCATCCGCCACGCCGTCTATGGTTTCCCCATCCTGAATGGGGTTATCATGCTCCAATATGTACGATGCCACATTGTAGGCGTGGTTTACCACCCAGTTGGGGTCCATGTTGTGGAAGTGGTACTGGAGGTCGGGCAGGAACAGGGTGCTCATGCCCACCGTGTCGATGAGCATATCCTCGGTGCCCTCAATGTTGAAGAAGCGGACATTGACCCCGAAGCGAATGAAACGGTCCGACCCCTCAATCTGGTGAGAACGCACATCCTCCGCCAGAAACAGCTTGCCGCAGTTCTGGAAATAGAATGCCTCACAGGTGGGGTACAGCTCCGCCAGAGCCTCCAGAAAGTCGGCATCCAGGTTGGCACGCTCCAGCGCCGGAAGCGCCGCAGCCAGCATATCGGTGGCCACCACCTGATATTTGCACTCCCGGAAGATCCGCTCCCGGTCCTCCTGGCAGTCCCACATCTGGCTCAT